>JDSF01000149.1_pt1 | contig 49978 bp, 55 predicted proteins | sample 199441 | NCBI WGS metagenome assembly JDSF01 (sample SAMN02592751, study PRJNA231836) | bioreactor metagenome | isolation source: continuous culture bioreactor denitrification-DNRA | place: Germany: Bremen
CTTGCAATTTTTTGTTAATTGATTATCTACTTGTAATGCTGGAAGACCATTTTGTTTACGTGCCTGATTAACAAGGTTAACCATTTGTTGCTCAGCACTGGATATATTTTGATCTGTTGTGGTTTGACCACCTGGCGTAGTTGATCCACCTGGCTGATTAGATGGTTGACCGGAATTATTATTGTTGTTGTTTGGGCAGGATGAGCCACCTGATTGATCGCATGGTTGACCATAACCATTATTGTTGCTTGGACATGTTGATCCACCTGACTGATCGCATGGTTGGTCGTAACCATTATTGTTGCTTGGGCATGTTGATCCATCTGGCTGATTAGATGGTTGATCATAACCATTATAGCTTGGTGTAGTGTAATTATCCCAATAGTTATCGTACCAATTGTTATCATACCAATAGTTATCATTGCAACTATTATCATCCCAACTGGTATCATACCAATTGAGATCATCCCAACCTCCATCCATGTACCTATAATTATTTCCGTTTGCCTGTGCACTTATTGTTGTTCCAAATAAGCTAAAAGCCATTACAACAACTAGTAGTAACCTTACTGCTCTTTTTGCCATTTTCTATTGGCCCCTTTCTACTTCCCTCTTGCTTTGTTTACGAGTGACTATGTAGCTTGAAGTATACAACGGATTGTTACATAAATGTTACATAAATATTAAATGTATATACCTGTTTGTACTACCTCATAACCCATATTATACATAATACTGTTAATATATGCAAATGAAATATTACGAAAATATTAACCAATTATTAAATTTAGTTAATATCTTTTGTGATATTTTAGCTTAATTAGCATAAAAAAAAGACCATTTTATGCTTGTTGAGGCAGTAGCGAATGGTCTTTAGGGATTATATTATTTACTTAATTCTATAAAAAATTTGCTTAAAATATTTTTTTTATCTTACATTCAAATTTCACTAAAAAATTCTTATCAAATCTGCTAACTATTTATAAGAGCTTTACAATAGATTGGTTTTTTTTCTTTTTTTTCTTTTTTTTCATAAATTCCAATCAATTGTTTAATAGCTATGTTAATATCAGATGAATCCACCTCATAGTCAAAAGTACCGTAGAATTTCTTCCATTTCTTATACATAGGGTCGTAATAATTATCAAGAAGCAGACCAACAAAATCATGTAAGTTTCCTTCTTCAAGATAATCCTCCATCCTTTTGTAATCTGCATTGGATAGATAAGATTTTATACACGTGAGAGCTTGTTTAATTTCTTTAAAATTCACCTCAGGTGTTCCTTGGCTTTCCATATAATCGTCAATAAGTAGTTGAATACGTAATTCTTTATCTAAATTAATCAATACATGAATGCCTGTCTTAATATGGCGAATAGCAAAGGCAGGTACTGTTCTTCTTCCAATTTTGGTACTTTCTGCCTCAACAAATACATAGTCATCAGACAATTGTAAGGTTTTTTCATAAACAGCTGATTCAAATGCTTTTTGAGGAGGTTGATCACCAAGACCCACACCACCAAATACAGAGCCACGATGATTAGCTAATCCTTCAAGGTCAAGAACAGGCATCCCTGCTTTTTCAAGTGCTTTTAATAGTAAGGTTTTACCACAACCAGTATAACCATGGAGTACAATGTAGGGTGAAGGTGTTTCTAATCGACTCTCAAAATCACGCAGTATGTAATTTCGGTAAGCTTTATAACCACCTTCTAATTGAAAAACAGGTAGATTCATAAGGGACAACACGGTAGCTATGGATTTACTTCGCATGCCACCACGCCAACAAAAGATAACAATTTTACTGTATCCTTTAGCCACATCTTTGATCTGAGCATAAATATCTGGCAGTTTATGTGAAGCAATTTCGAAGCCTTTTTCTTTTGCTGTGGTTTTACTGATATTTTTATAGGTATGCCCAAGCATAGCTCGTTCATCGTTATCAAATACAGGTATGTTGATTGCGCCAGGTAGGGTATCTTCTGCATATTCAAGGGGCGAACGGACATCAATAAAAATGACGCGATCCATATGCAGACATGTATCTATCGTAATGGTATTCATGATGAAATCCTCTTTTCTATTTTATTCAACCTATATAGTATACAGTATTACCCTAGTTTTCATCAATATAAATCCTAATTTTATCTTTCAACAAGGAAATGATTAAAAAGTTATTGGCATTTGCTAATTATGGGTATATAATAAATACAGAGTTAGAATATAAGTGTAAAATAAATTTTCCTACCCTTGTTGTGACTGCCTTGCAAGCAAAAAAAAGTCATGACACAAAGTGTATAAAGATTAATGATAAGACAATAGAAATAAAAGGATGATTAAAATGTGTATTAGAATTACTACTTTGATTGAAAATAGTGGCGGAGAAAATGGCTTATTTCAGGAACACGGTCTGTCATTTTATGCTCAGGTAGGCGAGCAGAACATACTGTTTGATACAGGGCAGAGCGATAAATATCTATACAATGCTAAGACATTAGGTATTGATATAACAACCATTAACCACGTTATTATGAGTCATAATCATTATGATCATGGTGGAGGGTATAAGTATTTGGTTGATTGTTTGCATGAGCAACCGATACTCTATATAAGTAAACATTTTTTTTAAAGAAAAATATTCCCTTTATGAAGGGGAATATCAATCAAGAGGCTCAGGTGTCAATGAAGCGTTTATAAAAGACAATCATATTCCTACAGAACTTGTTCGTGATAAGATAAAATACATAGCAAGAGATATATTTATTGCAGGTAATTTTAGGGAGAAGATAGATTTTGAAAAATCTGGGGATTGTTTTTATATTAAAAAAGATGGAAAATTTATACAAGATACCTTTAGAGATGAGGTTGCTTTGTGCATAAAAAACTTTTGAAGGCTTAATTGTGATTGTAGGTTGTTCTCATCCAGGAATCGTGAATGTCTTGTCATCCATTGTTAAACGAACAGGAGAATCCATCTACATGGTCATTGGCGGGACACATTTGGTTGGGGCAAGTGATGATCGCATTGATCAGACCCTTTGTTATCTTAAAGAACAAGGGATTAAACATATTGGCGTATCCCACTGTACGGGAGAAAACGCCACAGATGCAATGAAGACTTCCATAAAGGGTTATTTTCAAAATAATACTGGAACGGTCATTCATATTGGTAAATATGGAGAAGTTATATTGAATAGATAAAAAACTCGTCCAATCTAAATTTGGGCGAGTTTTTTTTGATGGAAAAAATATAACTATCTAACGTTTTATTTTCGAATGAAAATCTGTGTGAACATATTACCATATTGGCCACCTTTTTTGGACACCAATACCAATGTGAGTATATTCCGAACTAAGAATGTTTTGACGATGACCAGGAGAATTCATAAGGGCTTCATGAGCTTTTTCAACGGTTTGATTACCGGCTATGTTTTCTCCTGCTTTAATATAACTTACGCCAAAGTTTTTCAGCATATCAAATGGACTACCATAAGTAGGTGAGTTATGACTGAAGTAATTCTTATCAATCATATCTTTGGATTTGATTCTTGCTATCTCTGATAATTGATTATCTGCTTGTAACGCTGAAAGTCCGTTTTGTTTACGTGATTGATTAACTAGATTAATCATTTGTTGCTCACCACTAGATATGCTTTGGTTTGTTGTGGTGTTTTGATCGTTATTGGCTGCGTTGTTGTCAGCGGCTGGTGTTTTAGGTGTTGTAGCGTTTTTGTCTGTGGCTGGTGTTTTGGGTGTCGTAGCGTTATTTGGAGCAGGCGTTGTGCCGCCGCCTGCATTTGGTGTTTGAGGTGCATTTTTATTGCCACCTGCGCTTGGCATTTGAGGCGTGTTTTTACCTGTACTAGGTACATTAGCATTAGGTGCATTAGGTTGTTGTGGGGTTACAGGTGTACATTGTCCTTGAGGTACAAAACCAATTTGATTATTTGGTAATTGAACAGCATACCAATTGTCATTAACCTTATTCAAAACATTAAAATTAGCATTTTTGTTAGCACTTTGCAATACTTGTGAGTTTGGGTCACAACCTACAGTAACATTGGCTTTAGGTGCTGTAATTTTAACAGCTTTTACATCGCCTGTCTCATTAACAGAAGACTCAACACCTTTTACAGGCTCATCTTCTTTAGTGGTACAAGAAACGTTGAATATCATGACAAGCATGACACAAGATAATAATAGAACGTTTATTTTCTTCATGGTTACCTCCTTATTAAATGTTTGCTATTATCCATTTGAGCATTGGTATATTGAACAGCAATAATTAGCAGTCCACTCATATCATAAATGACTCTTGGATAGATGAATGAGAAGCTTAAGCTTCACCAACAATAGTTAAAGATGATTTAGACATTATTATTGGTTTGAATTATCTCATATAGTTAGTATCTGATGTATGACGAATTTTATTAAAATAAATACAAGTAATATAGGAGACATTTTCCAAAAAAAGAAAACAGATATAATAGAATAGTAGCTAGAAACATCCTTTAAAATAAAAAAAATATAAAAAAAAATGAAAAGAAAGCCTCATGTTTTTTGAAGAAAGAGACTATTTCTGACGAAACAGCCTCTTTCATAATCTCTATTTTTCTAAGGACTTCTTAGAATATTTCATTAAAAAAACCTTATGCATGATATAACTCTCAAATGTATTGATGGGTCTTCCGCCACCTAAAAACTGGACTTCAATAAATGTCTTACATGCTTTTTCAAGAACAAAACAAGCTGTAAAAGCTTCTTCAAGGTTACGACCAGCACAAGCAGCACCATGATTGGCTAAGAGTACTGCTTGGCGACCTTTTAGAGCTTTAACAGTAGCTTTAACTAGTTTTTTGGTGCCAGGTAAAGCATAGTCAGCTACCCGTATAGAGGGGCCTAGAATCTGTGCCATATCATCCAGTAGAGGAGGCACTTCACGTCTGGCAGCAGCTACAGTAGAAACATGTGACGAGTGGGTGTGAATCACTGCACAAAATTCTGGCCTTGTTTTATAAATTTCGGCATGCATTTTCTTTTCGCCTGAAGGTTTGTGTTTGCCATCATAACTAAAGTCATACATGTTGACCAGCACCATATCATCAGGTGTTAATTGCTCATATGGTATACCGCTTGGTGTAATCAGCATATAAGTATTATTAAGCTTCATACTAATATTACCCCACGTACCTGCAACAAGTCCTGTCTTAAGCAAACGCATGCCTGCTTCACATAACGCTTCTTTATGTTTGTTTAGGCGTTCACCTTCAGGTTTGTTATCCTTTGGTTCATTTGTTGATATTCCTTCTACACCATGAATTAGGGGGGACTCTTTTAATCGAAGAGCAATGATAAAAGCCACTAAGATTAATAGACTAAAAGCAACAAGTGAAATGGTCATGTCGCCTGAACCAGGTGAACGTAGAGCATCCATTAAGAAGATAAAGATAATGCCAGATATCTGCCCCATAAGCATTAAGACACCAAATGATGTACCTTCTGGAACGGGATAAGCAACTTCAGCACCATACTGGAATGCAATAGGTCCCATACCCATCACTAAGAAACCAATCATTGCTGCAAATATAACAACCCAAACATAACTGGATGCAAATGTTAAACCTAGAAAGGCAGGTATCGTCAGTAGAATTGGCCATAGAAGGAGCGGTTTACGTTTTCTTAATTGATCCGATAGAGCAGGTAAGAAAACAGCACCGACTAAACCAACGACTACTAACATGCCACCAATGAAACCAGCTTGAACAGATGTAATACCACGGGGACGCAATATTTCTTCAATCCAAGTCATAACTGCATTGAAGATCCCCATAAGTACAAACATACAAATCATCAAGTATATAAAGTTTTTACTTTCAAACAGCCTGAATGCTTGTTTTGCCTTGAAGTGTTCAGCTTGTAGCACAGGTCCTGGCGGTGTTTTAGGTTTTTCTTTGGCAAATATAATAAATAGTACAGCACAAACAATAGAAGCATATCCATAATACATGAGAAGATTTTTAAAACCTACAGATTCGAGTATCTTAGGTGATGCCATCATAGCGATGATCATACCTAAGTATCCTGCCATGGTTGCTATGCCTGAGGCGGTAGCTCTTGAGGCTATAGGAAACCATCTCGCGGCGATTTTGGTTATGGCATTTACTAAGAAAGGTTGACCAAGGGCTACACCCAGTTGACAGATAACCACCATGGTGTAATGATCAGCAAAGACACCTCTAGCCATACCGAAAACAGCTGTTAAGAGGGCACCAATCGTAATGGATACTTTGAAGCCTTTTGTATCAATAAGTAGGGAAGCAGGAATAGCTGCAATGATATAGACAATCATATAGCTGATACTTAAAAATGCGATGCTTAATGAAGATACTTGATAATAGCTCTGTGCATCATGGGTTATGGGTGCAAAAGTAAGCCAAAATACATTGGTCATAGCCAATATTGGCAAGGTACACAAGAGCACAACCCACCTGTAAGGATAGATTTTGTATTCTTTCAATTTTTTGACCTCCTATAAGGATTGTTTCAAATTATTTTATGGATGAAGCATTTTGAAATTAGGATTTCATAGAGTAGTCACACGATGTAACAGAAAGTATATAATGATAAACTATGTGTATTTTGTGAAACATAGAGTCTAGAATCGCCAAGCATTGATTTCATCATAGGCTTTTTTAAGCGAGTAGTAGATTGATTTATAAGAGTGGAACAGTTTGTCATATTGTTGGAAGTTTTCGGTAGTAGGTAAATAGGTATTCTTGATATGTATGAGTTTTTTTATTTCATTAAATTCTTTGTAGATACCAAGACCAACAAATGCACACATGGCAGCACCGAGGGCTCCACACATCTGAGGGTTATTTGTTACTTCAATTTTACGTTTGGTCACATCGGATATGATTTGCATCCATTGTTGATCAAGTGCACCACCACCAATAATTTTTAGATGATGAATGTTAAAACCAAAGTCTTTCTTGAAGTTTTCTATAATCCATCGAAGGTTATAAGCGACACCTTCATAGACGGAACGCATCATATGTTCACGGGTATGCTCATGGGTAATATTAAAGAGTGTAGCCCGAGTAGTTGTGGTACTCACAGGACATCTTTCACCCCGCATCCAAGGGGTGCAGATGAGAAAATCAGAGCCAGGTGGAACTTTTTTTAACATGTTCATCCATGAGAGCGAAGATATCTTCCACATTAGGGTCATTCTGTTCATGTTGATAGAATTCATCCGCTATCCATTTGATACATGAGCCAGCTGACTCAATGATACCAACAACAATATTAAGGTCTGGATCACCACTTTGCAAACAGACTGCTGCATGTTTGAAGCGATGATGCTTCTTAGTGGTTACAGCGACCCAAGCAGATGTACCCAGATAAATATGGGCTTCTCCATCTTCAACAGCACTTGAACCAATAGCAGCACTCTGGGTATCATCACAGCCTCCGAAAACAGGGGTTCCTTCAACTAGTCCCATAGCCTTTGCTGCCTCAGCTGTAATACCGCCTACTTGATCAATTGAACGAACCAGCGGTGGTAATTTTTTGATATCCAACCCAGCTGCTTTGAAAATAAAACGCATCCAATCTTTTTTCTTTAAATCAAAACCATAAGAGCATGCACCTGAATATTCGGCGACTTTTTTTCCTGTTATTCGAAATTTTAAGAAACCATTCACGTCTAAAAAATAATCTGTTGCGTCATAGATGATAGGTTCACATTCCTTCACCCATAAAAGTTTGGGTATGACATCTTTACCGACCAGTTCTATGCCAACGACGCTTTTAAAAAGCTTTTCACCCATAAGTCGTCTCATGATTTTCTTAGCTTGTTTTTCAGCACGTCCATCAACCCATGTAATGCTTGGTCGTAGCACTTGCCCGAACTGGTCTATAGGTATGACCCCCATAGCTTGTGTTGTAAAAACAATACCAGCTATATTCGTTGGTGAAATTTGGGACATTTCTAATACATTTTTTGTACCTTGAATAGTTGCTTGATAATAATCTTCTGGATTTTGTTCAACCCAATTGGGCTTTGGGATGCTTACTGGATAACTGTTAGAATCTTTGCAGATCACATTGCCTGTTGCATCTACAAGTACTGTTTTACATGAACTTGTTCCTACGTCATGAGCAATGACATATTGTAAGTTCATTGTATCCCCCCTTTAAGACATAATCATAACCTTCTCCGAAAGAATTATAATTGCTTTAATCTTAGTATAGCATACATTTATTTTGAATGCGAATATAAATTTGTATTTAAGTATAAAAATATAATTATATATAATTATAAACTTAAGTATAAAAATATTGACTTGGTGTTTTTTTTACATGTATAATACTATTAATAGTAAATATTACAAGAAATAATTCAATAATTTTGATTTGAGAAGGTGGAATTAGACTTAAAGTAGATTGGATAAAAGGAGTAAGCTTATGGAAAACTTATCTAGACGAGAAAGAAAGAAAATCGAAACGAAAGCGAATATATTACGAGTCGCAAGGCACTTATTTGAAGAGAAGGGATATGAGAACGTATTCATAGAAGATATAACAGAAATAAGTGATATATCTAAGGGAACATTTTTTTAATTATTTTACTAACAAAGAAGGGTTGTTATTAGCTGTTGCTGAAGAAGAAGTTATGGATATTCTTGAACTTGCTGAAAAAGAATTTACGAAGAAACAATCTTGTAGACAAAAGATTGAGTTAGTTTTACAGCGCTTGATTAAGGATTCAGTTCCTTATATGCAATTAACAGGTCGTATGGTTTTTACAACAATTATTAACAGCGGTGATGACTATTCCCCTTTTCACAAAATCGATGAATTATTGGAAGAGCTTGTTAGAGAAGGTCAAGAATGTGGAGATTTCATAGAGCGTATAAGATCAAACTCCATTGTATCGGCACTATTAGGTGCTTATTATAGTCTGATTTTTTCGCTGGTTTGATAGTCATGAGGAAATCAGTATAGACGAACTTCAAGGCATTCTTGAAATCATATTTTTGGGTATTGAAAACAAGTCACTAAAATAGATGGCAATGGATGACTTCGCTGATAGACACCTATGAGATAACTTAGATGAACCATGCACGCTTAGAACTTTATGTTTTGGAGTGTTTCTTAAGTTACTGATTATTAATGAATATAAATAGGAGGTTTATTATGGAGAAAAAAGGTTATGCAGTGTCCAAGTGGCATGATACAAAAGAAATTTATAAGCAGATTAATCAGTTACTTGCTGTGCCCATTTGTTCAGTGAAACGAGAAGCTATGGATCAATATCTGGATTACTTTGAAACAAAGTGTACCAAGTCAAAAGAAATGATCACAGAAGCAAAAACGTACATACCAGGTGGTGTACAACACAATCTAGCTTTTAACCATCCTTTTCCTATTGTAGTGACTAAGGCTGAAGGGGCTTATATGTATGATCTAGATGAAAATAAGTACATTGATTTTTTGCAAGCAGGAGGACCAACTATCCTTGGTAGTAACTATGAACCTGTTCGGGAAAAGGTTATTGAATTGTTGAAAGAATGCGGTCCAGTTACAGGATTATTCCATGAATATGAGTTGAAAATTGCAAAAGAAATTAAGAAACATATGCCTTCTATTGAGCTTTATCGTATGTTAGGTAGTGGTACAGAAGCTGTTATGGCATCCATACGTATCGCTAGACTAGCAACAGGAAAGAAGAAAGTCATTAAGCTTGGGGGAGCTTATCATGGCTGGAGTGATCAAATGGTCTACGGACTTCATATTCCTGGTACAAGAGGTTATGAAGCCCATGGTATACCTGGAAAATGTCGATATAATACCCAAGAAGCTTATCCTAATAAATTAAGTAGTCTTGAACGGTTAATGCAAAATAATCGTTTAAGAGGCGGCACAGCAGCCGTCATTGTTGAACCAGTTGGTCCAGAAAGTGGCACAAGACCAATTAATAAAGATTATAATAAGAGAATTAGAGAACTATGTGATAAATACGGTGCAGTTCTCATCTTTGATGAAGTAGTTACAGGCTTAAGAATGGGGCTTGGTGGAGCACAAGGATATTTCGATGTGAAGCCTGACTTAACGGTGTTTGGTAAAATTATTGCAGGAGGTTATCCATCAGCAGGAGGTCTAGGAGGGCGAAAGGACCTTATGGAGCATATTGCAGCAGGTCTTCAAGGCGGCAAGAAGCGAGCTTATGCAGGAGGAACTCTTGCCGCAAACCCAATCAGTGCGGCGGCTGGCTATTATACCATTAAGGAAATTGAACGCACTAACGCTTGTGAAGTTGCAGGTCGTGCAGGAGATCGCTTAACTAAAGGGTTACAAGAACTTATTAAGCAGTATAACCTACCTTACGTGGCATATAACCAAGGGTCTATATGTCATCTTGAGACGGCTGGAACCATGTTTGTTAAGATATTTAGACCAGGTGGATTCAAAGAAATGAAAGCACGTAAGCACATGATGGAAGAGATGGGAGCGGCTTACATGGCTGAAGGTCTTATTACCCTCGCTGGTAGCCGTATGTACACCAGTTTAGCCGATACAGATGATATTATTGACGAAGCACTTAATCGTTTTGAAAATGTCTTTAAGCATGTTGAGTCTGTTAAATGCTAACTTTAGTATAGGGAAAGTTCTACGTTTCTATTTTCATTGAAATATGTTACGTGGCGAAGTTACTTTGTATTCGTTACTGCAAAAAAGCCAAGGATCATACGTATGTAAATCATACGCTACAATTCTTGGCTTTCCTTGCGCCTAGTAAAGAGAGTTTTTAGAACATAGTTTATTCTTTAATATGATGACGTAACTTTTTATAGACATATACAATTTTTCCAACTGCGAACAAGTGAAGGCATGTTAATAGGACGACGAATATTTGAAAGAAAAAATAAAATTTAGGGAATTCAAATTCAGATTGTGCCATAGCTGGAAATAAAAAAAATAATGTTATAATAAAGTGGAACCCCTGTCAAAAGTAAGAAGAAGAGAAGCCGCTGATATTTAGCTCCTTTAGATTTATTATTATTAAATATAGATAAATCATCTTCTTCGTCGGTCTTCTCACGACAAAAATAATACCATCCACCATATTGTTGTACAAATTGCCATCCAGCATCTTTGTATAGCTGAAGATATTCTTCATTACTCTTTTTATCAAGGGTTCTAAAATCAAATTGATAGGTTAGTTTCTTAGGAATGTCTTCTTCAAAAGTGTATTTGCCTACTCGTACTTGAATTAATCGATAACCTTTAAGTGCCATCTCTTCCAAAAACAATTTTTCTTTTTCCTCATTCCAAGCAAAAAAACATTTTTCGAACTACTTTTTTCATTATTTACCCCCAATCTCTTGCATGCCATTATTAACCATTTCTTGCAAACGCTTTACCTCATAATTAATCAAATCATAACCGATATCTGTTATTTGATATAACTTACGTCTTTTATTCACTTGGTCTTCGCCAATTAGTATAATAAGTTTGTTTTTTCAAAAGAGTATTTATTGCACCATATAAGGTACCAGCAGCAAGGATAACTCTGCCATTACTCATTTCCTCTACTTTCTTAATAATGCCATATCCGTGTAAAGGGTTTTTTTAGTGATACTAAAATGTAGTATGTTGCTTCAGTCAATGGCGAGTATTTTTTTTACACTATTCATGGTATACCTCCAATAAAATATTACGGTATATGTATCATTAATAGTCAACTTGCTATATCGTAGCACTGTATATCGGGACACTATATATCGCTTAACTATATATTAGCAGATTACTTTTAGTTTATCAAGCTTTATTTTAATACATACAACATGGAAGAGCGTAATCCAATTTTTTTTTGACATATATTTAATAACTGAATAAAGTTAAATGAAGGCATAACCAAAGTATTAGAAAGGTCTACTTTCTTTAAATGTAATATAAACAGAAAATAGTCATCTCATTAAGGAATCAATGAGATGACTATTTCAGAGAGAATCATGTTCAAACGGGTTTGAATTCTTGACATGCTTCAACGTAAGCCATGATATTCTCCCATGGCACTTCAGGTTCTAACAAATGAGTTGGAGCACATATGAGGCCGCCTTTTTTTACCAGCGATGGACAAGTTTTTTGTGACCTCTGCTTTAACTTCTTCAGGCGTACCAAACGGCATGGTTGTTTGCGTACCTATTGTACCAAAGAAAGAGATTTGATCACCATATTGAGCATGAATCTCTTCAAATGCCATACATTCAGGTTGGATGGGATTAAGGACATCAACACCAACATCAATGAGATGTGGAATAAATGGCGTTACAAAACCGCAACTATGGTAGAAGATGATAATCTCTGGATTAATGGCTTTGACAGCATCAATGATTTTTTTTGAGTTTTGGTTTAAACCAAGTCATATACATATCTTCACTCATCATGATACTCCTTTGCATGCCAATATCATCACCAAAGAAAAGCATATCGGCTCCAGCATTCACATAAGAAGTAGCTCTAATGATGGAGATGTCTGTTACACGATCAATAATATAAGCCGCTTTATCAGGATCTGTCATCATGTCCATCATTAATTGCTCCATACTACGAAGATACCATGATAACTCCCATATGGTGCATTGCATGTCACCCATAGCTGCAAGACCTTTAGCGTGAATGGCATCACATTGAGCTTTTTGATGGGAAGCGTCAGCCTTCGTAAAATCAGGAAATGGATAGGCAGCAAGTTCTTCCATGCTTATAAGATCTTTCATTGGATGGCGCATGTAAGTCATATGCATAGCGGCTTCACTTCCGGGTTCATGAGCGACACCCCAGTTGTCAATATTCGTACCCTCTTTTAATTCAAAGTTATAATAGGAACGGTATTTTTCAGTATCATGGTCAATAAGTCTCAGGTCATCAATATTGCTCCATGGCATATCAAAATAATCTCCACAAGTATCCTTGGACTGGGTTTTCTCTTTAAAAGTTTCTACTAAAGATGGACATAAACTAAAGACCACGGGTATTTCCTCAAAACCTTGTTTTTTAATTATGGCAATAAGATTCTCTTTTTTATTCATGATATGACCTCCTAATATGTATAATATGGTATTATATATAGTAAGTATAGAGCCTGAATTAATTGAAAAGAATATTAAAAATGGTAGAAAAGATGTAAAAATTGGTATAGAGGTGATGGGATGCAAATTCCTAGGAGACTTTATGTAACAGATACGAACTATTATTATATGAATCATGACCCAATAGAGGGGATTGTATCATGTGGCTTTTTAACGAAGAAAAAAAAGGAAAAAAAAGATTGCATCATTTTATTTATTATGGTGGTTTTTTGGTACTAAGTGGGAGAGGGCGCTATGTTAGTGAAAGAGGGCAGGTTTGGGAATTAGAGCCTGGTGATTTTGTTCAACGACGCCCAGGTGTGAAGCATACGACCATGGTTGAAGGAGATGAACCGTGGTTGGAATTCTTTGTTTGTATGGGTCCTTTAATATATAAAACTTTGGGAGAAATAGGCATGATTAATACAACAGATCCAGTTCTTAAGACCAAATTAAGCCCAATGATGCTACACCAATGTATACAGTTATTAGCCAGTTTTAAAGGAACCAAGGAAAAAGAGGTGAAACAATTACTTATTAAAGTACAGAGTTTTTTACTGCTTATCAATTCACTTCATCAAAAGATTAGTATATCAAGTGATGAAGACAAATGTGTTGAATTACTATGTGATACATTAAGCTATCGTTTTGATCAAAAGATTGATTTGAAAGAGGAAGCTAAAAACTATAACATGAGTTATGAAAAAATTACGGAAACTATTCAAACAAAAAAGTAGGTGTTTCCCCCCATAAATATTTAGTAACAAAACGTATTAATGAAGCGCAAAGCATGTTACATGATCCCAGTTTAACAATAGCAGAAATTGCAGTAAAGCTAGGATTCTATGATGCATATGCGTTTTCTAATCAATTCAAAAAGATTGTAGGGGTGTCACCAAAGGTGTTTAGGGACGAGTTTTAGGGATGAAAGCTCTTTTGTTGGAATTAGAAATTCGTCTGGATGTTTTTTTTGATTTATTTATATTATGGTAGCAGATAATAAACATATTTCGTACAAGAAAAGTTGCGACACATATTTGTATTTAATATATACTTTCTAATGAGGGGAGGTTTGCTAATGGATTGGCTTAAAAGAATGAACCAAGCGTTGGAGTATGTTGAAAATAATCTAACAAATGAAATAGACATGAAAGTGGTAGCTCAAAAGGCATGTTGTTCATCCTACAATTTTCAAAAAAGTATTTTCATTTATTACTGGAATATCTCTTGTTGACTATATAAGGCGTAGACGATTAACGCTTGCAGCATTTGAAATTCATGACAGTAAAATAAAGATTGTAGATATCGCACTAAAATATGGTTATGAGTCGCCGATTTCATTTGCCAGAGCATTTCAAATACAACATGGATTAGCACCATCATTGGCCCGTGAGGATGGGGCTAAACTCAAGGCTTTTCCACGATTATCTTTTCAAATTTCAATCAAAGGAGAGTGTGAAATGGAATTTAGAATTGAAACGAAAGAGGCTTTTGATATTTTTTGGTATCGAGACAATAGCATCGGCAATAGAAGATGAAAATTTTCAAAGCCCTAGCCAATTATGGCAACAATGCCACAAGAATAGTTCTTATGAACAATTAGTTAAAGTCTCAGGAGACTTACCGCCGTATGTTTCACAAGATTTATGCAAAATTCATGGAGCTGTAAACTATAGAAAAACAGAGAATAATACGTATCCTTATATGCTGTGCGCTTTTGTGGGTGACAGTAGCCATACAGAAGGCTATACTATTGCTCATATTCCATCACAGACTTATGCCATTTTTCCATCTAGAAAATTTAAATGGCATGAAGATTTTTCTACGATATTAACTACATTACAAAAAAGGTTTTATAGTGAATGGCTACCAACTTCAAATTATGAAAAGGTTGATGGTCCAGAGTTTGAAATTTACGGTGGAACCCCTGAAGATGGATATATCGAATTATGGTATCCTGTAGTTAAGAGATAAGTCGGGAGATCTTTAGGTATAACTATCATCAGTAGGATAATTCATAACACTAATATCTGTTTTGAATTATCCTTAAATAGACCTAAATTTACTTCTCTTGAAAAAAATTGATGGAATGACTAGCATGTCAATTCCATCACATAGGATACTGGGTAAATAACGGTTCTAACGTTTGGTAAAATTTTGTTTATGTTGTATTGATAAAGTTCCTATTTAGGTCAAGAGTGGAGTTGTGCTTAATCAGTTGAGGACTATATACAAAATAGAGCATCATTCAAAATCTACTTTGAAATCTCTATCTTTACAATAGTCTTTAACTGCGCTTATTAATTTACATTTGATATCTTCATTAAATAGTTCATCTTGATGAGGTGGTTCCCAAGTTTTCATAGTATTTCTAAACGCAATAAACCCACCTACAATCATTTCTCCCTGAACTTTAACTATTTTACCATCATATTCAATCTTCACATAAGATAATGTTCCTGTTATTTTCAATTTTATCACCTCTCAAATATTACTCCTTATACATACACTTTTATTTGATATCTCCATTTTACGTATTCTAGTCATATTTTTACTATATATAGATGTATGCGGTATAGTAGAGAGTACTCCAGATTAAGATTTCCTTGCTTGATTTTGATATTTGATAATTACTTCATATGCATCTCTTGAACTTTTTTTTTGCTTTGCTAGCATCTGATTTTGTGATTTCTATTGTCTTATCTTTTGAGACTATCTCACCTTCATCATATGTTAAGTAATATTGACCTTTCTCTTCACTTATCTCTATTCCATAATCCTCGAACACTACTTTCATTATTATTCCTCCTGGAATAAGGTTATAATCGTATTTAATAATAAACAATTCTAGCTAAGCGTATAAGCTTTTATTGGATGTATTAATTTTATTTGGTAAGTAGCCATAATAAATTGGTGGAGTAACTTGGTTGACAATTCCATTATTTTAATTGCTAAGTTATTGTCAAAATTGCATACGTTAATAGATGAATCAATTAACGTACACATCTGCCCATTTCTATCCATTTACTCCTTCCTAATTTGTTAACCACTCTTTTGGAATTTCATCTAACCAGTATTGTATGCCACCACCAGTAAATCCAACAGCGTCACATAGTAGCAGTAGTTACTTACCACTGCCACTATATCATTCTTTATTATAAAAGTATTAACTGCCACAATTCGTTTTTTAGAGCTTCATAATCCTTGTTAACTATTTTTTCGTTCATGTAAGTCTTCCTTCCAAATATAAAAATCTGTCAAACCTCCATGAGATGGAAAAAATGTCTTGCAAACATCTCTTGTCTCAACAAAAATCTCTTCTAGTCTATTTTCTTTAGATTTGTTTGATTCTTCTATAGTTGTAATTATGTATTTCATTTCATTAATTACATAATCAATTTCGCTTATATCCTCGTTTTTTAGCAATTCATACAAGCTTTTTATTATGTTTAGTAGTTTTAGTGCATTATTGTTTGGCATTTTCTTATAAACTCTCCTTTCTTATGGAAAAGGTGTTTCTGAAATAGCTTCAACTCCATCAATTAGCCAAGGTTTCTCAACGAATATTTGCAACTTATCTTGACCACCTAAAAAGCTACCACCTTGATATCCAACAGGTCCTTTATAAATAGTAGTTCCTGCTGGAATCTTAATTGTATAATTTGATTGAATTGGTGATGTACCTGTTAAAACCCCTGTTTTAGGGTCAATCCATTGTGGTTTTACTGCACTATCTATTCTCACTTGAATCGCTGATTCTGCTGGTGTTTCTGTAAACCACTGCCCTAATGCATTCTTGCCACCTCCAGCTTTTCCACCTCTATAAAGAATAGTATCTTCCTCAAGAACGATAGTATTATACTTACCACCCGCAAAGTTTGAAGCTGGATTACCAGGTATATCTGCAAGAGTACCGGGATTTTCTATCATATTATATTGATAAACAGTTTCATCCACCCTTTTAACAACAGCTTCAGTACTATCAACACCATCAATACTATTCTTAGCAGCCTTAGTACCATCAGCAATCTCTTCAGCACTATCAATACCATCAGAAACATGATCAAAAGTTTTAATACCATCCTTTGCACTATCGAACCCTTCGGATACATTCTCTATAGTTTTGGCTGTGTCAATGGTTTTATCCATTGTCTTCATACCATCGACTAAACCCTCGGTCTTAGTGACTCCTTTAATTAATGTGCCAACTTCATCCACATTTTTTCAAGGCACCGATGAGTGGAAGTAAGGCTATGGCGTCTAATGCTACTTGTCCAGCATGTCCCCATGACCATTCCCATTTAACAAAATCGCTTGCTAGGTCTCGTATATCTGCAATTAAATCCACACCTAGAATACCTAGAGCAATTTGTCCGACAGTACCAAGTAGGGTTACCTCATCAGTGAAATTACCCAGTATAATTTGTTCCACTGATCGACCAATATAGTCCTTAAAGTCATCCCAACTATCGGTAGCAAAGTTTTTAACATCTTCCCAAGTAGGCCAACTGTCGCGGGCTTGTAAATAAATTTTAGTACTGTACGCAGAAAATGTTTCAAGACTAGCATCTAAAAACTCAACAGCGTCACATAAGTAATTTTCAACCTGCTTATAGGCATTGTTAATGACTTCACCAGCCGTATCAAAAAAAATTATTTATATGCTTTAGTCCGGATTGAATGCCAGATCCAATCCAGTCTAAGAAACCTGGTTTTTTTTCTCATGTATCTTGATTTTACCGGCATCTATTGATGAGTATCCACTACCATTATTGCCATGACATTTTGTTGCTAATTGTTGCATTTCTCGTTCAAGGCGTCTTTCAGCTTCCATATAATCATAAACTGATTTACCTATAAAGCGGCTTGATTCATGTAAGCCTCTCTTTAATGATTCAATGCTTCTGTTTATCTCTTGAAGTTGTCCGAATATATTCTGTTTCCGTGTAATTTCTGAAGTTAACTCACTTCTAATAGATAAAAAGTTATTGCTGATATTCGATACATTAGATGCGATATTCAACAATTGACTCTCTTTTCTACCGACCTCTCTCATGCGAATTGATAATTCAGACATAGTTATCTCTCCCATATTTTAGCACAAGTGCATTCATATTTCCATTTTTTGATAGCTAGCTATCACTTGTTTTTTTATGGCCTATAATGTAAATCATAGACTAATCTATTGAAATTTTCAACAAATCCTGACGAACGGCACGTTTTATTGGATAAACTACATGGATTGATTGATATTCGACATAATTTGACATTCCAAGAAGAGGTAATCCGTTTAAAAAAGGTGATGGATTAAAGTTAATTAATACCGTCACCTTTTAGAGTGTTCAATATATTATGTTCTGTTTCTCACGATACAACAATAGTGCACTATTAATCGTTACCATGTAAAATAGTATCTTCTATAGCATTGCGGATTTCTTCATAACCCGTGCAACGACAGATATTGGAGGTCATCCATTGCTTAATCTGTTCTTCAGTAGGATTTTTGTATTTATTAAGTAGTCCAGTAATATTCATAATAAAACCAGGGGTACAGTAGCCACATTGAAAGCCTTGATGTTTAACAAAGGCTTTTTGTATATAGGTATTATCAAGCCCTTCAATGGTGGTAATCTCATGACCAATGGCGTCAATGGCTAGCATGAGACAAGATTTGATCGGTGAGCCATCAATAAGGACGGTACAAGTGCCACAGTTACCTTGTTCACAGCCAGGTCTTGCACCTGTCTTGGATAACTTATCTCTTAGGACATGGAGTAGCGTTTCATTTGGATTAACGGCAAGTTCGTGATCCACGCCATTGACACATAACGTAATAACAGAATAGGCTTTGAATATATTAATAATGCTCACCTCCTATTTTCTTAATTGCAGCAGTCAACTGGTTTCGTAACAGGAATTTCTTATATGCTGGAGATCCTTGAAGTGTTTGTATAATGGGGTAGGGAATAGCTTTAATAGCTTGGTTAACCCGCTGATTAATGGGGACATTTTTATTATTTAATGCTTGATCGACTCTAGGTGAATGGAATGCATTTTGGGTGATGCCTGAAAATGCCGCTTTTAAGTAACCATTATCATTAACCACAGCTAAAGCAAGTGCAGGATAGCCAAATGAACCAATTTTACGAATTTTTTGTGTGTAAAAAGGCTTACATAATTCATTTATATCAACAATAAATTGAATAACCAAATCACCTTTTTTTATACGTAAACCATTATCATAGACTTTATCAAAGGGGAGAACCTGTATACCATCTGTATTACCTACGACAACAGATGCGTTATCCAACATAAAGGGCAGTATACCGTTTCGGTAGATGAGTTGACTGCAGAGATTACCACCTATGGTAATTTGATTCCGAGCAGTCTGATCAGCTACATTGTTGCAGGTTTCAGACAATAAGGGGTAATCAAAGGTATCATCACCAAGATAACTTAATGTATTAGCAGCACCAATATAGAGCTTTGAACCTTTTATATCAAAAATATTTAATTCAGGAATTTTACCAATGCCTACAACAGCGTCAAAACTTATGGTGCACCTATCAGCGAAGGTAAGAAGTTCTGTACCACCATTAAAGTAAAAAACTTTTTTATTATTGTAGGCTAGACGAGAGTAGACCATAATAGCTTCTTCTGGTGTAAAGCATTCATAAAAATCAAAATTAAATCCTATCATCTAGCGACCTCCTTCCTTAGCTTGCCATAGAGTTTCTGGGAATAATGGTAAATGATTCAGTGGCACACCTAATCCTAAAGATAGAGCATTGGAGAGGGCGGCAGGTATACCAATAGTACCATGTTCGCCAATGCCTCTAGCCCCAAAGGTCCATCCACTTGAGGTGTTTCTACAAATGATACATTGTAGGAGTCAATGTCACCATAACGTAATACTTGATAGGTTCGTAAGTCAGGGTTCAAGGTGATACCTTGCTTGTTTCTTACAAATTCCTCTCTAGACCCAAAGCTTACCCCCATACTCATACCGCCTTTAACTTGACCTTCAGCTAAAGCAGGGTTAATGATGGTACCAGCATCAATGGCTGTATAGACTTCTAATACTTTGTATTGATAGGTCTGTAGATCTAAGGATACGACCACCCCTTGAGCTCCTACAGTCCATTCCGATGAAGGTGATCCTTGACCTGTTTCTTGATTAAGAGGGGTTCGATTACCAGCAACATAAGTACCTGTACCAATGATTTCACCCATAACCTGATTACCATTAGGATAGGAATAACCATAGATGAGCTTTTCAATAGGTAAGTTATACGTCAAGTCTGTTTTTCGATAGAGAACCCCATCTTTTAGAAAGATATTATCCACATCTGTTCTGAGAATGGTTGCAGCCCGTTCAAGGAGCTCTTGTTTTACTTTTTTAGCTGCTATATAAGTTGCATTCCCACACATAAAGATACCTCGACTAGCAGCTGTTTTCCAATCATGAGGAGAGTAAGAGGTATTGGATGGCATAATGACGTTAATTTTGTCGTAAGGTATCGTTAATACTTCTGATATTATCTGCGCAAGACCTGATTTTGCACCTTGACCAATTTCCACAAGTCCACAATTAAGATTAGCACTACCATCTTCATTAAAAGTAATGATAACGCCTGTTACAGCATCAACAGGGATGGAATAAGACTTCCAAAAAGCAGAAACACCTTTGATAAGTAAGGTATGTTCATTGATAGCGCGTACACACTTGCCATCCCAATTCATTTGATCTTGTAATTTAGCGATACATTTCTTAAGACTACCAATTTTACCTGTAAGAATCTGACCTGTTGGTGTATAATCATTAGCTGTTATTGCATTTTTACATCGTAATTCTAATGGGTCCATATGGAGTTTTTGGGCCAACATGTCTACAGCACGCTCAACAGCAAACGTCATTTCTGTATGGCCAAATCCACGAAAAGCAGTAGCGAAGGTATGATTGGTATACATACAATATGAATTACAGTAGACGTTGTCAATATGATAAGGTCCTGTACAGTTTTGAGCTGCTGCTCGGGCTATAATGATGGCTTTGTCGGCAAATGCTCCTCCGTCAAAATAGAAGGTGCTATGATAAGCTTTTATCATACCGTCTTTTGTTGCTCCTAACTTAACAGTAGCTTTCAAACCAATATGCGTAGCACCGGCTACCATATCCGCATAACGCGAGAGCAGAAGTTTAACAGGATGACCGCCAACAGCTTTGGATGCAATGTAAACAATGCATTCAAAAATGATAGGTGTTTTGCCACCAAAACCACCGCCTACAGGTGGTGCCGTTACATTTACTTTTTGAAGGGGGATGTTAAAAAAACTTAGCTATGTATCCTTGGACCACAAAGGGACCTTGAGTAGAAGAGTTAATATTTACATGACCATCTCTTTTAATGGTACACGTACAACAACGAGTTTCAGTAGCAGCATAATTAGATTGTTCAAAGGAAACAGTGTTTTCCACAATGGCATCACACATACGGAAAGCTTTTTCGGGTTGACCTTTTCTAATTTTCTGTAGATTAGCTACATTGGTGCCAGCTATAGGAAAGACATCTTTTGTTTTGGTTTCAATGACACCTGTTTCATAATCTGCAGAACGTGGATGAAGAATCGGTGCATTGGGATTCAAGGCATCTTCGATACTGTTTACAACAGGTAATGGCTCATATTTGACCTTAACTTTTATTGCCGCCTCTTTTGCATGGGAAGGCGTATCGGCTATAACAGCAACAACAGGCTCTCCAAAATGGAGAACACGATCAACAGCTAATACAGGACGATCAACAATAATGGGACCTGTATACACGGGATAGTCCTTGCCTGTTATAATTGCTTTTACACCTTTGACGGCGTTAGCTTCACGGGTATCAATATCGAGTATATTTGCATGAGCATATTGACTGGTCACTAATTCAACATAATAATAGTCATCTGGTATGTCGGCAGTATAGTGGATTGTACCTGTTACTTTGTTAACTGCATCTTTTCGTTCAAAAGATTTTCCAATGGCTTTATAAGCCATCCTATCCACCTTCTCTCTTAAAATAGAATACAATTTATAAGTAGAATAACATAATTCCGCTAAATCCATTATCAAAGGTTATCCAACTTATAAATCAACATATACATCTGACTAAAATATATTCGTAATCATTGTGAAGTAGACTAAAAAATATATGCGAATAAAATTTGATGTATGTTTGACAATGATAGACTACTGTGGTAGTATGGAATTGCAAACTATTGCAATAGTCTGGAGGAATACATATGGAGACAATAAAATTATATGATTCAGAGTTACGCTTAATGGAAATTATCTGGACTCTGGATGAAGACAAAACAGCAAAACACATTAGTCTATTAGCGGCTGATGAATTAGGATGGAATAAGAACACCACTTATACAGTCCTTCAGAAACTTGTGGCAAAAGGGGCTATTGAACGGGTAGAGCCACACTTTCAATGTCTATCTAAGATCACAAGAGAAAAGGTGCAATTACAAGAGACAAGGCAGTTAATTGATAAACTCTATAATGGCTCATTAAAAAAAACCTTCTTTACCTCTTTTTTAAAAAAAAGAGAATTTATCTCATGAGGAAATTGATGAATTAAAGAAGATTATTGATGATGAATTGGAGTAGGTGATACAAGTGTTAAAGGATACCATATATTTTGTCTTAAATATGAGTATTATGGGCAGTGCCATCATTATTCTATTAATGTTTATTAGGGTTGCTATGAAGTCAAAGATACCAAAAAAAATTCATCTATCCATTATGGGCTATTGTTTTACTGAGGCTACTTATACCCATATCTGTTTCTAGTAAATGGAGTATGATAAATCTGCTGAATCTATCCAAAGTGAAAGCGATTCGGTTAATGAATGGACAATTACCTCAATTAGATGATGAAAGAATAATACAGTGGAGTTATACCAATACAATACAATCAGCTGACCGTTATTTTCCGATAGAACATAAGTCCGTTTTTGCGGATAACTTTTTTGGAGTAGCAGGATATGTATGGCTATTGGGTTTAATAATTTGCTTATTATGCGTCATGATTGTATATGGAATGACATTATATCGACTAAGAACAGGTATACGTCACAAATCATATGAAGCTAGATGTAGGACATCTATGAAACAGCTACATATGAAAGGTAACATTCCTGTAATACAGGTGGAGTTTATGAAAATGCCAGTAGTGATAGGCTTTTTTAAACCGCGTATAATCATACCTAGGGGGATCTCAGAGGATGAGATTGATTATATTTTACTTCATGAGCTGTCACACATCAGGCGAAAAGATCCCTTATGGAAACTACTGTCCATTTTATCTGTGTGCGTACATTGGTTTAATCCGTTGGTATGGTTGTTCCTATATACCTTTGACCTTGATATGGAAATGGCCTGTGATGAAAAGGTGTTGGGTCTTTTACCTAAAGAGCATTTTAAGCAGTATGCGATGACTTTGGCTGCATGTGCAAGAAAACAACAAGTTGCTTTTACAGCGTTTGGGAGTACGGCAGTAAAAGAGCGGGTTGTGAATATTACCAAGTACAAGCGATTGCCTCTTGTTATGGCGATTGTGATGACGGTGTTATGTCTTGTTTTGAGTATCGTGTTAGTAACAAATCCTATGTAAATCATGGAGGCATTATCAATGAAAAAGATTATTCAAATATTTTTTAATAATTGCTTGTAGTGTTGGGGTGTTAACATCCTGTCATACGAAGAATAGCAAAGCCGAAATAAAGTTTATGTTTGATGATAAGGGTAACTATACAGGCTTTTCTAATCTACCAAAGGAAGAGACAGTTGAAGCATATGAAAAAAAAGGTTATTATGTGACGCAGGATTCAGAAGTTATTGCAAACCAAGAAGTATGGGAGCGTTTTATTGAAACGGCAAAGAGTGATAACAATACTGTTATGCGTATGGTTAGCTTGTATACACAAGAGGATATAAAGGGTCCTTTTTATAGGGATTTGTTATACATTGATGGTAATTATTACTTATTTGATAGTAGTTCTGAGAATCTAAAAAAAAGAACCCTTTAAGTACTTATTGGTATTAGAGGGACGGTTTGGAAATCCCATAAAAGATAGTGGTGTAGTTATATTAACGGATGATAACACATTAACCTTTGAGGATATTATGAACTACTTCATTTCTAGTGTGATACCAGACATCCCTCCATTTAAATTAATTATGTTTCAATAATAGTCAATTAATGATAAGCGCTTAGATAAGGAATAGAAGCATATAGTATGTAATGGTTAATGGTGGCTATATTTAATTTAGGAGTGATAATAAATGAGGAAGAAGTATGTAAGTTCTATAGTGTGTATGATAATAATGAGTATGATGTTGACAGCATGTAGTCGTAGGGATGCAGCCCATGCTCAGGATAAAGCGAAGGAAAATATAGAGAAGATAAATATAGAGCAGGATTCAGATCATGAGGTTATAGAAAAAGAGGAACTAGTCCTTAGTGATAGCAGCGAAGAAAAGGATGAGATCAATACAGATAATATAATGATGAATCTTGATTTTGATGTGGGTTATGAGAAATTGGAAGATATTCATCCAAATAAAATTAAAGAAATACCCATTGATTATATAGGAAATCTTGCTTTTGGGGGGAAGGATCTGGAATCCATATCCGATGGATTTATAACCATAAATAAGGATGATGATAGATCTAGAATTAGGCGATTAGATGAGAATGGTCATATTCTATGGGTGAAACCATTAGATGTAACCAGTGAGATACATAGAGTATACCTTCGAACATTGAAAGATAATCATTTTATAGTAGCTACTGTATCCAGTCCGTCAGGTGGTCCTGATTTTCTTCTGTCCTATGATGAACATGGTCAATTGCTTTGGAAAAAGGATCTTTATGATTATGGTTTTAAACAATTAGAGGATATGATATTAACGGATTCACAAGACATACTATTAGTCGGTTCATCCAATACAAAAGATGCATTGATGGATATAAAAATAGTAAGTTTGAATGGAGATGGGAATAAGATTAGAGAAGCTACATTTGGAGGTCATGATTATGAAAGCCTGAAAGATGTTCAGTATCATCATAATGTAGGTATTGTTTTATTAGGTAATAGCCAATCACATGATGGCGATTTTGCTATAAAGGGGGAAGATATAACACAAGACTTTCTAGCCTGCATCAATGAAAAACTGCAACTTAGTTGGGTGCGTATGGCATCTAAACGTTATGATGGCATGATGTTATTGGATAGAACAATATATGTGAATGATAGTGTTTATAAACCTAATTCAAGTGAAACGTCTATAGAAGCCTACGATAGGAAAGGAATGAAAATCAATGAATACATAGACACCAATGGTGGTTCATGGGCAGAAGGTATGGCTCTATTATCCAATAGTTATCTGGTGTTGGGGCATAGAGAAAGATTAGGATATGAACAAGGTTACGGATCATGCCATCTACAGATATTTAATCCAGAGCTTGAACTTGTGAAGACCATTGAGGATACATGTCTATCACTTAGAGAAATAATTGCTACCGAAGATGGAGGGTTTATGTTAAAAATGGTAAGACCCATTAAGACACTACCTCAGCCAGTAATAATATCATCCATCTGGTATGACTATGAAACAGTCTTGGCAAAATATAATAATGCCTATGAGCTCCAGTGGCGTAAGACATATAATCTCTACTCAGATAGTACAGTGGTTGAATGGATTAAGCCTTTACCTGACGGGATAGTGTTGATAGAAAGCAGTAAGGTGAAAGCCCTTAGAGATATGAAAAAAAAGATATTTGATCATTAAAACATAGAGATATATAAGAATTCTATAAAATGGATATGACCGTCTAGCTTAGACCGTTGTATCCATTTTAAAGTTGCCATTTCTTTATTAATGCATAAATGATAGATTTAAAACACGTTGATTTTCTTCTAATATTTATCTATAATGAATGTAACATATGAAAATGAATGATGATATAAAAATATTAAATTTGGTGATGAAATGATAAAAAAAATTCTTAGTAAAAATTTATAAGCCAATAAATAATATGAAAATATTTTATAAACTCATGTTGTATATTATTTGTATTGGAATGATACCCATCATAACATTTAGTGTAACTTCTTATAAATATACACAAAAAACAAATCGAACAACGCTTATTTCAGAGCAGTGAACAATTATTTAATAATTATATAGAAAGTATCCAATTTAAATTAAACATCTATGAAAATTTAATGTGGGGTATTATCATTAATGATTCGGTTCAAACAATCCTATCCCAAGCTGATCAATGGCAACAGAAAGATATCAATGAAGTATATGATAAAATATCGAAGAGTATCGATAATATGTATAAAATCAAAAGGGTAGAAGGTATTTATAATGTTGTCATCTATTCATTTGACCCCAATTTTCCAAGAGATGGTCATAATGTTTCTAATATTAGTAGAATAAAAGAGGAAACATGGGGGAATCAAATCGATCTAGAAAGTAAGGACATGAATAGTTTCCACTATGAGATTCCCACCCTAAACAAAAAAGTAATATCCATAGTAAGACCTATTAATGATATAGAAGGTGAGCATTGGGACAAAATTGGTTTAGTAAAAATTGATATTATGAATGATTCTTTATTTGGATTAAACATAAAAAGCAATAATCAATATAAGAATAGTTTATATATCTTAGATGATAATCAAGAATTGGTATATTCAGAAGGAGATTTACAGTATCAAAAGGATGAGATGGAAACAATTAATGCGTTATTAACAAACAATAAGTCGCCCACATATATGAAAGCATTAGACAATAAAGACGTGGTTTTTTTTAAAAGAGATAGAGCCTCATGGATGGAAGGTGTTCTTTATCTCTCATTATTCATCGATTCATAAGATTATCGAAAAGGATACAAAGGGAGTCATTACATATTGTTTCATTGTAACAGGTTTAGTCATTCTCATAACGATTCTCTTCTCTAAAAAAGTTTTCTAAGCGTATTCAACTACTTAATAAAAAGATGCTTAAAGTACAAAAAGGCGACTTAGAAATAACAGAAACCGTTGAAGGAAAAGATGAAATTGGCGAGCTAGATGATTATTTTAATGGTTCAATTGAAAAGATCAAATCTCTTGTTAGAGAAAACTATATACAAAAAAAATTAGAAAAGAGAGAAGCAGAGCTTGTTGCTCTCCAGTTTCAGATTAACCCCCACTTTCTCTATAATACATTGGAATCGATTAATTATATTGCAGAGATTTATGAATGTAATGAAGTATCTATAATGAGTCAAAAATTAGGAGAGATGTTCAGATATAGCCTAAATAAGGATTCAGACGAATTTGTTATGCTCTACCAAGAAGAAAGCCATATTCGAAATTATATGGACATACAAAATATAAGATTTGATAACAAATATAAGATAAAATCAGAGATCAGTGAAGACGTGAAAGAATCCAAAGTATTAAAATTTATTTTACAACCCATCGTTGAAAATGCTATAACCTATGGGTTTAATAAAAAGGAAGTAGGAACCATTAAAATAAAAGCTGATATTATAAATGATTATTTAATGATACGTGTTTCCGACGATGGGATAGGGATAGATGGTAAAAAACTAGAAGAACTAAATGTTTTGATAAACGATTTATCTTTTAATTTAAAAGATGGTTATCAAAAAAGTGTTGGACTACGAAATGTTAATTTACGTATAAAGATGACTTGTGGAAATGAATATGGCATTAAAATAAAAAGTAATCATGGTGATGGAACAACGGTTATTTATAAATTGCCTGTTTATCCATAGTATGGGGGAGAAATATGTTTTCTTTATTAGTTGTCGAAGATGAGAAGTGGATCCGAAAAGGGATTATACATAAACTTAAAAAAAAGTGATATGTCATTTAATCATATGTATGAGGCTAAAGATGGTAACGAGGCATTAGACATCATTAAAAAACCAAAAAAAATTGATATTATCATAACGGATATTTGTATGCCAGATATGGACGGTATAGAGCTTATAAAAAAAAGAGTGAAAGCATGTTTTAGTCATATAGAATTTATTATTATTAGTGGCTACTCTGAATTCAAATATGCTGAAGCCGCTATAAACATGGGCGTGAAAAGCTACCTATTAAAACCCACAACAGATGAAGACTTAAAGAAGGCTTTATTCAAAGTGATTAATCTTTTAAACGAAAAAAGGCAATATAGTGATCTCTCCAGAGAAAATGTCAATATAAAAATATGTAATGAGAAGTTAGTGTATGAAAAAGAACTAAACCATTTATTGAAAGTTCATGAAGAGCAAAATAATGAAATATTGGAAAAGTATTATCCTTATATATTGGGTAATCATTATCAATTACTTATTGTTAACATTAATTATGATTTTAAAATTGAATCAAAAAATGAGTATGAAGATATTCAAGAAATTAATACAAGCATAATTAATAAATTAGTTGAATATATACAAGATGATAATTATTATGCATTCAATAATGTAGATATCATCAATCAGCTATTAATTTTGATATGGGGTGACAAAAAACAAGTAGAAAGAGTGAGTGATAAAATAAGTAAAAAATGTTTTTACGCTTGTCTTCATGAACTTCATGTTTCGGTGACTATTGGCATCAGTTCTGTTATGGATAACATAAATGATGAACTCCATAAATCTGCAAAAAAAAGCTCTGGATTTAAGGCTCATCTATGGACAAAATAAAATATATAGAGAAGAGCAACTTATATCAAATGAATTTGTGTTTCCAAAGGATGAGTTAAAGCTCTTGAAGAAAAATATTGAAAGAAGATATATCAAAAATGTAAACATATTATTATCTGAAATTTTTTCAAAAGATAGATTTAAACAATCAGGTGCTGGAAATTTATATTTTGTATATTCTGAAGTGGTCAATACGATCTATGAAATGTTATATTCCGTCAATGTGAATGTAGGAAAAAATCAGCGAATATGACTTATCACACTATGACATTATGAATCATGCTAATCAATTAGAAGATATTTCAGCTCACTTGTTTAACATTATTGAAGAAAGGCTTAAGGTTAAGAAAAAAAGCGCCAATCGATTGTAGAATACTTGTTGAGCAAGCTGTTAAATATATGGATATCCATTTCGAAGAAAAAATAAATGTAAAAAGCTTATCAGCTAAATTTGGCATCACTGCCAATTATTTTTCAACAATATTTAAAAAAGAGTTGGGTGTTACATGTACCAAATATCTTACATTGAAGAGGTTGAATATTGCTTGTAGAATGCTTAAAGAAACAGATATGAATGTAGAAGAAGTAGCCAAGAGTGTAGGATATGACGATCTCCAATATTTTTATAGAGTTTTCAAAAAAGAATTTAATATAACCCCCGTAGCATATAGAAAAGGTAAGATAAACCTTGTTCAATAAGGTTTATCTTACCTTTTTTTTATATTATAGTGTGATTTTTTTATGCCGAAAAGTCACTTTTACCCTTGATTTTAGAGATTTATCCAAATCAATTCAAAGATATATCCATTAAATAATTATAACGATGTATTATACTTATATTAGGAGTGAAATAATACAAAAAAATGATTAGACTTAGTGCAAGTTGATACACATAATACACTTGTCGAAAGAATCATGAAGATGTAGGGTTGTCAAGCTTTTATATATTATATCCATTACTACATCTAAGGGAGGGAATAATGAAAACCATGCGATTAAAGACTAAAAGGGTTAAAAGTCATCATAAGAAATCATTATGGAAACGGATGTGCAAATACAAAGTTTTATATTTATTTTTACTACCTGCAATTGTCTTTTATTTTATTTTTTGGCTATATACCCATGTACGGTGTAACGCTTGCATTTAAAGAATTTAGGTTTGACACAGGGATTTTAATGAGCCTTGGGTGGGATTGAAATATGTTGAGAAATTTTTCTCTTATTTTCAATTTAGGCTATTAATAAGAAACTCATTTCTCATAAGCTTTTTAAAATTATTATTTGGTTTTCCTGCACCTATCATACTAGCGATTATGTTAAATGAAGTGAGAGCCAAGAAGTTTAAACGCGTTTTTTCAGACGGTATCGTATTTACCATACTTTGTATCATGGGTAGTAGTAGCTACAATATTCACGAAGTTTTTATCCCCTCATCAAGGTCTTTTCAATGAGATAAGAGTAGCAATGGATCAAGAGCCCATATTTTTCTTAGGATTGGTCAAATATTTTTTATATTGTCATTGTCACTTCTGATATATGGAAGAATGTCGGGTTTAATTCTATTATCTACTTAGCGGCCCTGAGTAGTATTAGCCCTATGTTGTATGAAGCAGCGTCAATAGATGGGGCTGGTAAATGGAAAAAGATTGTACATATTACCCTTCCGAGTATTTTACCTACTGTGGGTATATTGTTTATATTGAGCATGAGTGGCTTATTAAAAGCTGGATATGAGCAGATTATTTTGTTTCAGCAACCGCCAACAATACCTGTTTCTGAGGTATTGGAAACCTATTCAGTGAAGGTAGGCTTGCAACAGGGGCAATACAGTTATGCAACGGTTGTTGGCTTGTTCCAATCTATTGTGTCTTTAATATTGATTGTAACAACAAATCATATAGCAAAAAAAAGTATCGAATACGTCGTTATGGTAACTATGCTTATAACAATGATTGGGGGGGGATTAATCGATGATGGTCATAAAAGAATCTACAGGAGAAAAAATATTTAAAGTTTTTTTTAATTATTCATTTCTTACTGGTTTAGGCTTTTTTTTAACCTTCTATCCATTTTTTCTATATATTAATATTATCTTTAAATGATGGTTTTGATTCTTTAAAGGGTGGGCTATATTTTTGGCCGAGGGAATTAACCCTTCAAAATTATATTAAGGCCTTTGAAGACCCTTTAATTCTAAACGCTTTTAGCATTTCAATTTTTCGGACAGTCGTTGGAACATTTCTGTGTGTCTTATTAACCGCATTGGCAGGTTATGCTTTGGCTAGAAAGGATTTGCCTGGCAGAGGCATTATAACTTTTTTCTTTTTTTACAACAATTTTTACAGGTGGTTTAATACCCTTTTTTTATCCTCCTTAGAAGTCTGCATTTGACCAGTAGTGTTTGGATATATATACTGCCGTATTTATATCAATTCTTTAATATTATTATTATGCGTACATATTTTCAGACCATACCTAATGAGTTGAGGGAATCCGCAGTCATTGACGGGTGTGGAGAGTTAAAGATGTTTTTTTAAAATATTCTTTCCATTGTCACTTCCAATGATTGCTACAATAACTTTATTCTATGGCGTTGGTCATTGGAATGATTGGTTTGTAGGTGCTTTTTTTTGTAGCCGATAAAAACTTGAAACCTGCAGCTACTATATTACAGAAGATCCTTAGTGAGACGAATTTCGAACAAGCTACGGATACAAATAGGATGAATTTTAATATTAATCGAGCAAAGACAACGCCTGAGGCATTAAGAATGGCATTTTTTAATGATCACGACTTTACCTATCTTATGCGTCTATCCTTTTCTACAAAAATATTTCATTAAAGGTATTATGATTGGATCAATTAAAGGGTAGTTTGTGTTTATACCCCTTCATTATATTTTAAAGAGTTGATGAAAGGGTTTAAATAAAAAAAGAGAATTCAAGATTTAGATGAAATTCTCGCGAATAAAAGGTGAAAAAATTAGGGAGGTTTTTATGATGAAAAAAAGTATCAAAAGACTATTTTGTACAGCAATGGTACTCCTATTAACAATTTCTATTGTTGCAGGCTGTCAGAAGAGTAATGAAACCACATCAAAGGACACCAAAAATAATGCTCAAAGTAATAAAACAGACAAAAAAGATACTGCTGAGGTGGAACCCATTGTCGTTAAAATGTTCTCCTGTTGGAATGGTTCAAGTGGAAACGCACCAAGAGATCATTTTGATAATGTTGTAGCTAACAAACTATTAGAAGAAACGGGTGTTATTTTTGATATTGAATATGCTACGTCTTCAGAATCTGAAAATCTTAATATGATGTTTTCATCAGGGGATATACCTTATGATGTAGTTACAGCTCCATATTGGGGAGGAAATGGAGGAGAAACAGGCATCATTAAAAGAGCAGCCAGCCAAGGTATGGTCATGGCTCTTGAAGACTTACTGAATAAACATGGTGCCAATATTAAGCGATTTGAAGAGGGTGCTGCTGCAGATTTTCTTGAAAATGATGTCTATGCTCCCGAATATGATGGTCACACATATGTGGTTCCTTATCAATTACCAGCAACACCACAAGATAACAAGAACTGGGGTTATTGTGTGTATGTGCGTAAGGATATCATGGATGCGTTAGATTGGAAGCAAGAAGACTTTGACCACTCAGAAAAAATATATGAATTCTTAAAAGAAGTAAAAGCTGGCGATTTTCAAGATGCTAACGGAAATCCTGTGATACCAGCAGGTAACTGGCATAATGGATGGGCTTATGATCAACTAGTTCGTTCATATCATACGGGAAATATGTGTGGATTCTGGATAGATCCTGACACGGATAAAGCTATTGTGGATAGAAGAGGTCCATTGGTTATGGAGGAAATATTGTTCATGCGAAAATTAGTTGCGGAGGGACTATTTGATCCTGAAGCTTTTAGACAAAATGATACAATTGCTAAGGAAAAACATGCTGTTGGAAAATATGCGGTTCATGGTGTTCACTATTTCCATCAACGAGATTTCTATGAGCAGACTTTATACAAAGATCATCCAGACATGCAGTATATACCTGTTGGACCTATTAAGAATTCTGCTGGACAGATTGGAGCGTCTTCTCTAAAAGGGCGAGCTGGTTCACCTGCTTGGTTTATATCAGCTGATACGGATCCTGCCATTGCAGAAGCAGCCATAAAAGCCATTAACTATCTGAATAGTGAAGAGGGAAGACTACTAGCTTTCTATGGCGTAGAAGGTGTGCATTATGATATGATTGATGGTAAACCAAGAATGAAAAAAGAATTTGTTGATATGAACAAAGAAGGTAGCCTCAAATCAGAAACAGGTATTCAAGGTATATATCGAGAACTTGTATCCCTTTACCCCTATATGAGTGAATGGGGTGAATTTACACCAGGAGAAGCAGATGTACCCGATGCAACTTATGAGAATATCATACACAATATAGTACCAGAAACAATTATTGATGGCTATAGAGCAAGCAATTTCATTAACGAATATGATAAGAAAGTTGAAATAAATGAATTACTCAATGGTGATTTATGGCGGGATTATCGTGAAAGAGCCTTTTTTGCAGCAACAGAAGAGGATGCCATTAAGATTATTGAAGAATATCAACAATACTTGATTAAAGGTGGTATTGAAGAATACGAGAAGTTCATCAATGAAAAAGCTTCAGAAAGAGACGACCACGTTATTTTCTAATATATTATAAATATTTTGATGCTAAATCTTCCATAGACTCTATTCGTCCATAATATATAAGCTAAAACCAAGGATTTAATAATCCTTGGTTTTTAATGTAGTGTGTTCGCGTTTAGCTATTTTAAGACTTTGGTATTTATCAGAAGATCCTTAACATCATAGAAAATCGAAACTTTTTTTGGAAACTCTTTGGAATACAAATGAATTATGATATAATAGTCAAATGAAATGGTATATTAAAAAGATGCTTTTTTTTATATAAAGGCGTATTATTCATAAACATATATTAACGAAAGTGTAAATTAATATATCATTATAGTTGGAAGTTATTCAGTTATACCTGAATAAACTAATAATATTTTTAGAGGGGAATAGATCACATGAAGATAGCGATCATTGGTGCAGGAAATGGTGGAACGAAATTAGCTAAGTTATTTTATGATTTGGATCATGTAGACATTGGGTTAATTGTCGATAAAAATTTTGATGCACCAGGCATTAGATGGGCCAAAGAACATGGTATTAAGTACACTAGCGATATGGATAGTATGGATACAAGTATTGATGTAGTTGTAGAAGCTACAGGTATTAAAGTCATTGCAGATACAATCAAAGATAAGTTTTCAGAGAAACAAATCATTGATTCCACTTTAGCAGAATTAATGATGAGAATAGTGGATCAACAAGTATCAATAACCAACCAACTGAATGATCAGTTAGGTGTTATCAATAAAACCACTGAAGTATTAGGAAGAGAAATGCAAAAGGTTTCCGATTCAACCCATTTGATGAATGAAGTAAGCCATCATTTAGTACATTCTGCAAAGGAATCAAAAGAATACATAACACAAACAGATAATATTATTGCATCAGTTAATAAGATAACACAACAAATTAAGATATTAGGGCTTAATGCTAATATTGAGGCTGCAAGAGCAGGAGAACATGGTAGAGGCTTTGCCGTTGTAGCCAATGAAGTACAGAAACTATCGGATAATACCAAAATGTTTGCTGATGAAATATCAGGTTTATTAAAAGCTTTATCTGGTGAAAATGAAAACATTAATAACCAAATAAATAAATTAGGCAATCTGACAGAAGAACAAAATGAAATGGCATTAAATGTAAACAGTGTCATCGATGAATTGGTAACAAAAGTAGCTAATTAATCCCTTGAACAACACAGGGTTTAGGCGTTTAATAGGATTGTATGACTAAATTTAGAAAAAAGTATTTTCTTTTTTATCCTAAACAGTGTATAATATAACAAGTTGTATGAACGAGGCTGTCTCAAATTAATTGTTGACAGCTTCTTTATAATGTATATATAGATATTTTTTGAGTAAAGGACTGATGTAACCAACAGTCTATAAACTCAAAAGAATATGTGAATATTGGAAGGAGAACTATAGATTGATTACAGTTACAGGATTAGAACTTCAATTTGGGACACAAAAATTATTTAAAGACGTCAATGTAAAATTTACACCAGGTAACTGCTACGGCGTAATTGGAGCCAATGGAGCAGGAAAATCAACATTTCTTAGAATATTATCAGGTGATATAGAGCCAACAACTGGTGAAGTGAGTATTACCCCTGGCGAACGTTTAGCTGTTCTTAAGCAGGATCACTTTGAATTCGACGAGTGTATGGTGTTAGACACAGTTGTTATGGGGCATAGAAGACTCTATGATATTCGATTAGAAAAAGATGCCTTATATATGAAAGAAGATTTTAGTGAAGAAGACGGGCACAGAGCTTCTGACCTTGAAGCAGAATTTGCTGAACTTGATGGATGGGATGCTGATACGAATGCGGAACGTTTACTTATGGGTCTAGGTATTGAAAAAGATTTACACTATAAATTAATGAAAGATCTAAAAGGTAGTGAAAAAGTTAAGGTTCTACTTGCTCAAGCTTTATTCGGTGAGCCTGACATTCTATTGCTAGATGAGCCTACTAACCATATTGATTTTAAAGCCATTACATGGTTGGAAGAATTCCTTATTACCTATGAAAAAACAGTTATTGTTGTATCACATGACCGTCACTTTTTTGAATAAGGTATGTACCCATATGCTAGATATTGATTTTGGTAAAGCCAAGTTGTTTGTTGGAAATTACGATTTCTGGTATGAATCAAGTCAGTTAGCACTACGATTAATGAACGACCAAAATAAGAAAAAAGAAGAAAAAATAAAAGAGTTACAAGCTTTTATCGCTAGATTTAGTTCCAATGCATCTAAGGCAAAGCAAGCAACATCAAGAAAGAAATCATTAGATAAGATTACAATTGATGATATTAAGCCATCTTCACGACGTTATCCATTTGTAGGATTTAGTCCGGAAAGAGAAGCTGGAAAAGACATACTACTTGTAGATGGTATTAGTAAAACCATTAATGGTGTAAAGGTACTTAATAACGTTAGCTTTACTATTGCTAAAGGGGATAAGATTATTGTTCTTGGTAATGATGAGATTGCAAGAACCACCTTATTCAAAATTCTTGCAGGTGAAATGGAGCCAGACGAAGGCACATATAAGTGGGGTGTAACGACTTCAAGATCTTATCTACCAAAGGATAACTCAGAATTCTTTGATGGTATTGATATGAATCTAGTGGATTGGTTACGACAATTCTCAGAAGAAAAAGCGGAATCATTTATTCGAGGTTTCCTAGGCAAAATGTTATTCTCAGGAGATGAACCATTAAAAGAAGCCAATGTGTTATCTGGTGGAGAAAAAGTACGTTGTATGTTCTCCAAGTTAATGTTATCTGGAGCTAATGTTTTAATGTTGGATGAACCAACCAACCATTTAGACCTTGAATCGATCCAAGCAGTTAATAATGGTCTCATTGCATTTACAGGAACCATGCTTTTTACATCTCATGACCACAAATTCATACAAACCATTGCTAATCGTGTAATAGAGATTACACCAGCAGGTGCATTCGATAAGACTGTTACATTTGATGAATATCTAGAAGACGAGAGTATCCGTAAGACGCTAGATGAAATGTATGGGAAATAATAAACATGATTGATGAGGAATAATCATGGTTATGCTATTAATAAAGATAAAAATTAGTAGGGGTAATCAATGATTTGGACCCCTACTATATGAAAGCAGGTGACGTATGATAAAAACAGGTAAAGTACAATTGTTAACCGTAGCAAGAGAAGCACCATTTGGTATATTCTTGATATCAGATAGCGGTGACAAAAAAGATGAGGTTTTATTACCAGGAAAAGAAGTGCCATCAGGTCTTAAAAATAGGGCATCAGTTAGAAGTATTTGTTTATAGGGATTCTAAGGATAGACCTATTGCTACAACACGTAGACCTAAAGTACAAGTTGGGGAAATGGCAATGCTCCGAGTTGTGGAAAATACACAGATAGGATCATTCTTAGATTGGGGATTAGAAAGAGATTTATTTTTACCTTTCAAAGAACAAACCACAAAAGTAAAAGTTAATCATGAATACCTTATAGAGGTCTATACAGATAAGAGCGATCGGCTATGTGCTACGATGGATGTCTATAAATATCTCGATAATCAATCACCTTATAAGCAGGATGACAACGTAAAAGGTATTGTCATTAGTGTCAAGGATGATTTTGGTGCTTTTGTTGCAGTAGATGAAAAATATCATGGACTGATACCTAATCAAGAATTATTTCGTAACTTACAGATAGGTGAAGCCATTGAAGGTCGTGTAACGAAAGTAAGAGAAGATGGCAAGTTAAACATTAGCTTACGTGAAAAGGCTTATGTTCAAATGGATAAAGACTCTGAGAATATATACAATCATATTGTTCAACAAGGTGGTATGATTCATTTGAATGATAAGAGTGATCCAGAGAAGATTAAATCAGAGCTTGGTATGAGTAAGAATGCATTTAAACGAGCGGTAGGTCGCTTATTAAAGCAAGGAAAAAATTAAATTTATAGATAATGGTATACAGAAGGTATAAACATTATATGAAGAAATGATAGTGAAAATATAGATGAACCATATACGGTTAGTGAAAGCCCATTTTTTGGACATTGACTAAGCCTATATGGTTTTTTTGTCGTCTAGACATAAACAAGTTGCATTAACGCATATAGCTTGTCACTTAAGTATAATCCCATCATATAATGAAGTAACACGCATGTAAGGGAGTGAAGCGCAATGAGTACGTTATATGTATCAAGAGTAGGATTGGGACTTCAAGAGGCTCTTGATACGTGTCAATCAGGTGATTCAATTGTGATAGTAGATCGCTATTTAGATACAGAAGAACCTGTTGTTATAGATAAAGATAATATTACCCTAGAAGGTAAAACGGTCAGTATGTTAGTTGGTATAAGGGCTATTGGTATACGTGTCGTAGGCAATCAAGTCACACTCAAGAATCTAGAAGTGAAAGGATTCGATGATATAGGTATCCAAATAGAAGGGAATGAAACCGTTGTTGAACATTGTTATATTTATCATAATGGTGGACATGGCATGATGATTAAAGGCAATGACAGCATCATTCGCTATAATAGTATTTATTTAAATAATGATGCAGGTTCCAGCGGTTTTAAAATTTTACGAGGGACAGGTATTAGCTTAGAAGGAGAAGGACATAAGATTAATAACAATTTATGTATGTTCCATTATGATTATGGGATATATAGTAATAGCCCATTAACCTATTCAACTATAAAAAATAACAGTATTAAGTGCTTGAATCAACATGATTGGGAATATAAAAAAAACTATGACATTGCTATTTTGCATAGTGAGTCAAGTCATAATTGTATACAAGCTAATCATCTATATAGCTACACAGGAATACGACTTGTCGGTCCAGAAAATCTAATAGAACGAAATCAATTCAGTGAAAACAAAATTGCATGTATTCTATCAAGTAGCCATAATCAAGTGATGCATAACATGATCATAAAAGCTAATCAAATTGGCTTATGTATAAAGAAAGGTAAGAACCACATTACAAAAAATGTGATTAGTAAATCAAAAATGTATGGCATTACAATTGAAGCCGATGACAATGTTATTCAATGGAATCTAATAACAAGTAATAATAGCGGGATTCAAAATGAAGGCATTCATAATGTTATAGAAAATAATTCATTTTATAATAATGAACAAGATATTACAGAGGAAGTACCTAATAATAAGCAGAAAGAGGTGAGTGACAATGAGTGAACGGATTGTCCCTATAGATTATCAAACAATAAATGATGCTGCACAAGCTTGTGAACAAGGGGATACCATTATCGTATTACCAGGGACATATTATGAGAAAAAAAACCGTCGTCATTGATAAAGATCATATTACCATACGAGGAGAAGGAGCAGACGTCATTATAGGTAAAAGTTTCACAGAAGGTCGTGTGCTTTTTGATATATTAAGTAACCATGTAGTCCTTCGTAATTTGACAGTCAAAGATTGGAATAAAGGTACAGGATTCAAAGTATGTGGAAATCATGTTACCATTGAAGATTGTCAATGTATGCATAATAAAATAGTCATTACGGGTAATAGCTGTATAGTAAAAGGGAGTGGTCTATCTGAAGCTGAAATTTTACTTAGTGGTGATGGACATGTTATTAAAGGAAACCAATTAAATCAAGGAAAAGACATAGCAATAGTTAATAATTTTATGCCCCTAACCAATACGATTATCGAAGATAATTTCATAAAATGCATGGATGATTATAGTTGGCAAAATTGGAGATATGGTATATGGATTGGTCATCCTATGTCGAAGGATATACTGATTCGTGGTAATAACATAACAGCTTTTACAGGTATTTATCTTATTGGTACCCATCTAACCTTAGAGAAGAACATATTATCAGCCTGTAATCTAGTAGGTATACAATTAGGAAGTGCATACAATGTTCTTCGAGAGAATGCTATTACTGGTGGCTTGAACGGTGTTGTTATGATGAAAGGACACAATACCCTTGAGAAAAATATTATTGGTCATTGTGAAGATGCTGGGCTAACTCTAGTGGCTGACGGGAATGTAATAGAAAGTAACCTGATTAATAGTTGTACAGTAGGTATCCGTGATGTAGGACAAGATAATATAATTAGAGGTAATCAATATTTTGATAATGGGAAAGAGCTTATGGGTACATACGAATAGCGAGCTATCACTTATTCATTCTATAAGCATATAATATATCAAAAAGTAGAAGGATAATATATGTTGAATCCATATCGATATTACAAAAAGCCAAAACCTAAGCGTTATTATGGTTTCCCTTATATGTTTATGGGTTATCCATTTTATTACTACTATCCAATACCTTACGTAAATCCATATAGAGCCTATCCCAACCCTAGGCCTAGGCCAAAGCCAAAACCCTATCCTTATCCTAAACAGAAACCTAATCCACAACCCAGACTAAAGCCAACTAACCCACGGTTATATGGTGAAGAAGTTGGACAATGGAATTCAGAAATAATATATGTTGGTGGCGATAGGGTTATGTATAACGGAAAGATGTATCAAGCCAAATGGTGGACTCAAGGGAATCAACCAGATAAACCTGTAAATAATCCATGGGAAACTCCTTGGAAATCCGTTACAGATACACCTACACCTACTGAACCGTCTAGTGATATAACAGAGCCAACACCAATTGATTCTGATATAGACTATAAGGAATGGAATTCGACAGGGACTTATGTGGCGGGAGACCGGGTTATTTATGATGGTAAGATATATGAAGCCAAGTGGTGGACAAAAAATTTCCGACCGAATAAGATGGTTCCTAATGCATGGGAAACCCCATGGAAAGAAATTAACGGTTAATTCATATATATGCGATAAAAAAAAGGGGCTGTCTCATAAAAGCAAATAATGTCAATGTCGTAGTAAAATATAAAAGCTTAACCTCTTATAGTTTACAAAAACCTCTAGCCTACAATATTGCTTTTATGAGACCCCCCCCTTTATTTTATCTTATAGAAAAGTTCTTAATTTAGCATATGCGATTAGAACATTCGCATACGCGCTAAGGAAACTTTCCTAACGACTAAAACTTCCTACGGAAGACGAGGCGGAGCTCTTTACTTGTCTAGTTATTTATCTTGAATACCAATACAATGATTTATGTAAAATTACTTTCGTTCCAAGTCTAAAGCATCTATGTTCAAGATACGAATAGCATCATTAACAGTTGTTTCAATAGCTAACTTCCCATACTTATCCACTTCATTCTTGTCTTTTGGTCCATGAGATAGAGAAGTTGGACCACAGATACAACCTCCTTTGCAAGCCATACCTTCAATAAAGTTTCCTTTTAAGCGATTGAACTTAGCCATTTTTAAAGCCTTGGAGCATTCATCAAGTCCATCACAGATGATGGGTTGAACATCTATGTCTAGTTCATTTGCCTCTATGACGTGCTGGATAGCATCTGTCACACCACCAGAGCGGGCAAAGATTCTTCCAAAATAAGATGCATTATCAAGTGCACCTTCCACGCATTCTTCTACTTGTATAGTATGAGCATCCAGCAACGCTTGTAATTCTTCAAAGGTGAGTACAAAATCCACTTCACCTATAAGATCAGGCTCATTCATTTCTGATTTTTTTTGCTGTGCATGGTCCGATGAAGATTGTTTTCGCTGTAGGGTCCATATGCTTAATAAGCTTAGAGGTAGCAATCATTGGGGAGACAGCTGTGGATACATGGTCTGTTAATTCAGGAAAATGCTTTTTAATATATGTAACAAATGCAGGGCAGCAAGATGTGGTCATCCATTCTTTTTCTGCCAGTTCATGAGCTATTTGGTTACTCTCATAATGGGCAATAATATCAGCACCTAAGGCTACTTCAACGACATTATAAAAACCAAGTTTCTTAATGCCTGTAATGACTTGCTCAATTTTAGCATAAGAAAATTGACTAGAAATAGCAGGTGCAATCATAGCATATACTTTATACTTTTTATTGTTCTCACTATCTTTAATGAGTTTGATGACATCTACAATAGAAGACTTATCCATAATAGCTCCAAATGGACATTGGTACACACAAGCACCACATTGGATACAGTCATCATCATGAATAGATGCTTTCTTTGTCTCTGGGTCAATGGAAATAGCATCAGCTTGGCATGCCCTAACACATGGTCGTTGAATCTCAATGATGGCATTATAGGGACAGACTTTGGCACATTTTCCACATTCTTTACATTTATTTATATCGATATGGGCTTTTTGTCCAGAAAAATCAATCGCATCAAATGGGCAGGCATCCATACATTTATGAGCTAAGCAACCACGACAGGCTTCTGTAACGGAATACTTCTGTATGGGACACTCATCGCAAGCAATGTCTATAACCTGAATGGTGTTCCGGTTATTTGAATTTCCTCCTAGAGCCAACTTGATTCTTTCCGTAATAATAGCTCTTTCTTTATAAATACAGCAACGTGTTTCAGCCTTTGGTCCAGGTATAATGTTGCTACCAATGTTCAGAATGTCTTTTTTCAAGAGTGTCGTTCAATGTTGAAGCAGCAACTTCTTTTAATACTTTATATTTCAAAAACTGAACGTTGTTTTCAAATTTTCGCATGGTGAATCCTCCTTTGTTGACAACGCTTACCATAAAAAGTCATACGTTAAGAACATCGTTCTCCTTGAACTTCTTAATATCTATATATAAGTAACGGATACTTGTTTTCCGATGTTTTCTAATTCTTTTACTAAGTCGCCAACGATTTGTAACTTAATATTAAGGCTAGTTGGGAAATTAGGATTTTGATGGGCTGGGTTAACAGCTTTTCCAACCCAAAAAATGTATATGCGTACATTCATTGATGAGCATACGAGCAAGTTTACTTGCGCCATTGTTATACCCAAGATAATTGGTTTTGGCTACAAAATCATCTTGTGCATACATTTTGATAAATTCAAGTGTTTGCTTAAGGGTGAGAACACCTTCCGTTACGAGATCAATACCATCCATATAAGCCATAGGTGGCACTTCCTTAGACATGGTGTCAATATCCACATAGATATCTCGCTCCAGTTCTCTTGAGGCAATATTAGCTGTGGTTCCACCACATATTATCTTCTTGCTATCATTTTTTTTAACAAGTTTATGAATGATCCATGTATCCATGTCTTTATCTTCAGGTGGTCCAGTAAATAGATCGATGTTTTCGATATGGCGTACTTTTATATTCATAATAGTAGTATCATCACCAGGATGGTCATCATATAGGTTATTACAGACACCTATAAAATTACCACTTATATTGCGGGATGTTTTCTCAACTTTGGATAAATCACGTAGGTAGTCGTTAATATTATCCCATTGCCAACCCAAGTTCAATAGAGCACCAACACCAGCATGTACAGCACCATCGCTTATGACGGAAATACTATCACCGACTCTCAATTTAAAATGACTTTCTAGTATAATTTTTCCGTTTATATTAATTTTTTGTTTATCAAGTGGTAAGTCTCTGCCATTTCGATAGATTAAGATAGGTGGATTATCGTACTCGGCAATATATACCTCCCCTGTTTGATCAATCTTAATCATGGTGAAAGTGGAGTAGGCTAACTTACGTACGTTACACTCAGGAAGCGTATTCGCAATGGTATCCACAGTATCTTTGATACTAGCTCCTTCCTTAAGCATAGTTGCAGCTATTTTTGCTGTGAGTGTTGCCAGGATGTTGGCTTTTACACCACTTCCAAGACCATCGGAGAGTACAGCAATAACACTATCATCCGTTCGTATAACTTCGACTTTATCACCACATAGCTGTTCACCAAACTTATTGATACTGTTGTGGAAAATATCTATAAAATGTTTCACTTGATGACACCTTCTTCGCCTAAAACAATCTGTTGTAATTTCATGAGTGTTATTTTCGTTTCTGCTGTTGTTTCACCTAGAAGGCTTGCAATCTCTTGGGCAACACGCATTTGTTTTTCAATCACTTTATCAGCTATTTCTAAGGTGTTTTTCTTGAGACTTATTAATTCTTCATTTTTCTTCTCTAAACTTGTCATATCGTATAGAATAGCCATTAACATATTTTGCTTTGGCAAAAAATAAAATAGTTTCATTGGTAATGAGACCATAGTTTTTGTAGATAACTTTTTTTGTTGAAGCTATTTTGCTTGGTTTCGAGAACATGTCTGTAAGCTTGGTCATCGATAAATGTTGATAATGCTTTACCTTTTGATGTGGATGCATGCATGAGGAAAGCTTTCTCACATGCTGGATTAGCATCAACGATGTTCAAGTTTTCATCTAATAAAAAAATAATATTAGGTGTATTCTCAAAAATAATATGGGATAGTTTTTCCGCTTTACTACGCATATAAGGAATACACATCTCAGGTTGAGACATACCTTCATATACGGCTTGTGCTTTCTCGATACATGTATTGTAGCCACAGGCACCACAGTTAAGCTCATCTTGCTTATCCACTTTTCCCATGGATTTTAGAATATCAAGGATATCTGTTTCTGAGGCTTGCTGTTTTTTTACGTGTTTATTAGAGAAGGACCGATTATGTAATAGTGCACTGGATAAATCCACGTTGGATTTTTCATAAGGCACCTGATCCAAATAATCATCAATCTGGAGCTTGCGCAAGAGTACATTATCCATGTTTTTACTTACAGCAGGACCACCTACACAGCCATCATCACAGATATTAGCCTCAATAAATAAGCCATCTATATGTCCTTCGGTAAGGGTTTGGAAAAGGGTTTTACAATCTTCTATACCCGTTACACTTATTGAACGAAAGCCGCTTTCATGAACTTTCTCTGAAATACCTTTTAAAATACCACCTTCTAGGGGGTATCTCTGTCCATATGCAGAGGCAGAAGCATCGAGCGACGCATCCTCCAGTTCATGTATCTGAATATGCTCTTCTTCTAACCAATGGTCCAACTCTTCAAAAGTTAATATAGCATCAATGTCACCTGTTTCTTGATAACCAAAGGCCTCACATTTTTTTTGAGATACAAGGTCCTATAAATGTAACAAAAGAGTCTCTGCCGTATTTTTCTTTTAATACAACACTATGAGCCATCATAGGTGAGGCGATAGGTAATAAATAAGGCAATAATTCAGGATAATAGCGTTGAATCATCAAATTAACCGATGGGCAACATGACGTGATCATATGTTTCATATCTTTGTTATTATCCATATAGTCTTTATAGAGATCACTTACAATCTCAGCACCAATGGCTGTTTCTTCAATAATATGAAAACCCAGTTTATGTAGAGCTTTAATAAGTTTCTTTGGGGTTTTATAGATACCGTTATAAGATGGTGCTATGGATACGACCATTTTTTTTCCTGACTGTATAGCGTCTTTAATCAGGTTCAAGTCACTTTTAATGTTTCTAGCATTCTGTGGACAGACAACAAAGCATTTACCACAACCAATGCAGTAATCTTCCATAATCTTGGCTTGATCATCAACAATACGAATAGCTTTTACATGACAATTTCGAACACATTTATAACAATTTTTTGCAATTAGCAGGTGAAAAATCCATTATCTTCATGACATCATCCTCCTTCTATGGGTTTAACTTAGCCAATATATGATTCTGGAAGAAAGATTCTGCGTTATCCGGGTTCACTGAATATATTTTTTGTTCAAATTGAACGGAGACTGCTTCCGTACAACGACCAAGACAAAAAAGCCCCTTTGATCTCAACTTGATTATCAAGCTTATGAGATTTCACTAAATCTTGAAGCAGGGTAATAACAGAATAGGATCCTTTTAAATGGCATGCACTTCCTATACATATGTGAATTGTTAACAAATTAACCACTCCTTACTATTAATGTTTAATATATTATAATACTGTTAAACTGCATATTATATAGAGATATGCGAAATATCGTTGATTAACTCCCACATAATATATTAACAAAATCTCCGAAAATGTCAATGATTTTGTTAATATATTAACGATTAAAATGAACTAAATAGTGTAGGGAAGAAAAGAATATTGACAAATAATGAAATACCCACTACAATTATGATAGTAATTATCAATATCAATAAAAAAACGACTTTCAAAAGGAGATACTATCATGAAAACAAAATCAATCATTAAGATGGTAAGTGTGTTAATAGGTCTTGTCATGCTCATAGCTGGGTGTAAAGTAAAGACAGAAGTAAAACCAACTGACCAGGATAAAGTGCTAACAGATAATTCTAAGGATGAAACTGTAAAAGACGATAAAAAAAAGAGTCAGAGAAAGAGTCTCAGCAAACAACAAAAGAGCAGGTTGTTAATCTCTATACTGACCGTCATTATGATACAGATGAGGCATTATATAATAAGTTTACAGAAGATACAGGTATTAAGGTTAATGTAGTAAAAGGAAAATCAGATGAACTTATAGAGCGATTAGTGATGGAAGATGCGGATACAGAAGCTGATTTATTAATTACAGCAGATGCAGGGCGTCTATACAGAGCTAAGACTAAGGGTCTTTTACAAGCAGTAAAGGATGACAAACTGTTACAGAATGTGCCAGAGAATCTAAGAGATAGAGATAACGAGTGGTTTGCACTAACCATTAGAGGAAGAGTTATTGTATATGCAAAAGATCGAGTAGATCCTACTGAACTTTCTACATATGCTGATTTAACCAGCGAGAAATGGCAGAATAAGATCCTAGTCAGATCGTCTACTAATATCTATAACCAATCACTATTAGCTTCTTTTATTGCTATTGAAGGCGAAGAAAAAAGCTAGAGAGTGGGCAAAAAGCATTGTAGATAATATGGCAAGAAAACCACAAGGTAATGATAGAGCTCAAGCAACAGCCGTGGTAGCTGGCGAAGGTGACCTAGCTATTATGAATACGTATTACATTGGTAAAATGCTGAATTCGTCAGATGCTGAAGAAGTAAAAGTGGCAGAGCAAGTAGGTGTCTTTTTCCCTGATCAAGAGGGAAATGGTACCCATATTAATGTCAGTGGCATTGGCCTTACAAAACATAGTAAGAATAGTGAAAACGCTATTAAGCTTATGCAATTTTTAACAGATGAAGTAGCGCAAGAGCAATATGCTAATGCTAATTATGAGTATCCAGTTAATGTGAATGTAGAGCCTTCAGAGTTATTAAAGTCATGGGGAGATTTTAAGGCACAAGCTATTGATTTATCCCTATTAGGTGAATACAATAGTAAAGCCACTCAAATATTCAATGAGGTAGACTGGCAATAAATCATCCTATTAGGAGTTATCTTATCAAATTTGTTCTCTTATAGGAAAGTTCTACTTTTGAGCATATGTAATAGAAGCATTCACATATGCGTTAATGAAACTTTCCTAACGACAAATCCGCTTTGCGGAACGAGGCGTAGCCTCTTTTGTTCACATGGGCTGTTAACGATATGTAAGCAGGTCAGGGGATATGCTTGATGAGGTAACTCTTCTGTTTATAAGGAGAGTTAATATGATTCGATTTAGAAATCTAAAAGCAAATATAAATATGTGGTGGCTATTAAGTACGTGTTTTGTCTGTCTTGTAATTATCCCTAACATGAGTATTTTTATCAATATATTTAATGCACCTAATGATAATTTTAGACATATTCAAAAGTACTTATTAAAAGACTATTTAACGAATTCGACCATACTGATGATGGGAGCAGGATTATTAAGTATTGTTATAGGTGTGACATTAGCTTGGCTTGTGACCATGTTTGACTTTCCTATGAAAAAATGGTTTAGATGGGCGTTGGTCTTACCTCTTACAATTCCAACGTATATTGGTGCCTATACATATCACGGGTTATTCAATTATACCGGTCTCATTCAACGGTTTCTCAGAAATCAATTAGGGTTACAGGTGAATCAAGCCTATTTCAATATGATGTCTATGAAAGGTGCTATTTTTTTTATTTTTTACGATTTTCTTATACCCTTACATTTTTATTATCACAAAATCATTTTTAGAAAAAAACAATCAGCTTCTCTCATAGAAACATCAAGGCTACTGGGCAAAGGTCATTTTGCCATTTTTATCAAGGTTATATTACCCATCTGCAGAGGTGCTATTATTGGTGGTGTAAGTCTCGTTATATTAGAAGTGCTTAATGATTACGGTGTGGCAAACTATTATGGCATACCTACATTTAGTATTGCTATTTTTAAGACTTGGTTTGGTATGGGCGACTTGGATACAGTTGTCAAGTTATCAGCCATACTTATGACGATTATATTTATACTGCTATATCTGGAAAAAATTACTAAGAGGACGGAAGAGATACAGCTATACCACCTCTAAAATCCAACCAGTGACACCAACAAAGTTAATAGGCTGGAAAAAGCATTTAGCAGTCTTTGTGTGTATGACTATATTTACCTTGGGTTTTATAATACCTGTGCTACAACTTATCTATTGGATGGCAATATCCTATAAAAAAAAATGTGAATATACAGATCTTGCAGTTGAGTTCAACATCATTTTTCGTAGCTTTTGTCACAGCCAGTTTAATTGTTTTTTATAGCTATCATCATCGCTAACTATAGTCGGATTTCTAAGGGATTTCTTTCAAAAAATCTATTCACGTATAACCGTTCTTGGATATTCTATACCTGGTGCTGTTATCGCAATTGGTGTTATGATTTTTTTTCATCGGACTTGATCATAATTTGTATGGGATCTATCGGTTATTTAATCCCACTTCATCAAAACTCATTCTAACAACAAGCATTGCTATGTTGATCTTTGCTTATGTTATACGATTTCTTGCTATTGGGTTTAATCCAATCGAAACGGGTTTTGATAAAATAGGTCGAACATTTCATGAAGCATCTAGAGTTCTGGGAAAGAGTGTTACGGCTACTTTTTTTTAAAGTAGATATGAAGATGATACGACCAGCAATTATCAGTGGATTTATTTTGGTTTTTTGTAGATGTGTTAAAAGAACTTCCATTAACACTACTGTTGCGACCCTTTAATTTTAATACATTAGCTACCAAGACCTACGAATATGCTAATGATGAAATGATTCATGAAGCAGCCATACCTTCTCTCATTATTATTGGTATAAGCGTACTTGCCATGTTGGTGTTAAATAAGGTGTCCACTAAGGAGGTTTTACGATGAATATAGTAATGAAAGATATATATTTTAAGTATAAAAAATGCCAAGGAAGATACTTTAAATGGTGTACAAATAACCATGGAACAAGGAGATATTATAGCCATTCTTGGTGATAGTGGTAGTGGTAAAAGTACCATTTTAAGGCTTTTAGCTGGATTAGAAATACCACATAAAGGGTCCATTACAATAAACAATCAAATAGTAGTTGATAATAGGACCTTTATGCCACCGGAAAAAAGAGAAATAGGAATGGTGTTTCAAGATTATGCCTTGTTTCCACATATGACAGTGGAAAAGAATGTGCAATTTGGACTTGGTAAGATGTCGAAGAAAGAAAAGGCTCAAAAGGTTAAAGAGGTATTAGAATTAGTTGGTTTAGTTTCATATGGTAAAAGATACCCTCATGAATTAAGTGGGGGTCAACAGCAGCGGGTAGCACTTGCAAGAGCATTAGCACCTATGCCTAACTTATTATTACTTGATGAGCCCTTTAGTAATCTAGATGCTGGTTTAAAAGAGGATATACGTAATCAATTGAAAACTATATTTAAAAAAAACAGGGCTCACCTCTATATTTGTTACCCATGACCGAGAAGATGCATTAGCAATTGCTGATCAAGTAATTCTATTAAGTCATGGAAAGGTGATAAAAAGTGGCATACCAAGTCAGGTTATATAATAAACGTTTCCTTTCACTTAGAATCTGTGTATAATAGAGATGCTAATATTTTTTAAAATGCTTCTATCAAATTATGACGCTTACTAGGGTATGAAGGAGGCTTCTATTGTGCAAAAGTTTACACAAGATGTGATAAAAATTATAAAGGCTATACCAAGTGGAAAGGTAATGTCTTATGGTGAGATTGCCAAATGGGCAGGACATCCTCGCAATGCAAGGCAGGTATCTTATATTTTGCATTCCATGACCAATAAACATGAATTACCGTGGCATAGGGTAATCAATTCAAAAGGAAAGATATCCATGACTGGTGAATGTTATGACGTGCAGAAAGGATTGTTAGAGAAAGAAGGAATTGTTTTTTCAAAAAAAAGATAGTATTTCTTTTAAAACATATGGTTACATGCCTTTAGATATAATGAGCATAGATCCACTAGATATAGACTTCTAGGGAGCTATGCTCTTCTTTTGTTCTGGTATAGGAAAGTACTGCGTTTTGCTTGCAAGGTACCATACTTTCCTATACC
>JDSF01000150.1_pt1 | contig 49894 bp, 44 predicted proteins | sample 199441 | NCBI WGS metagenome assembly JDSF01 (sample SAMN02592751, study PRJNA231836) | bioreactor metagenome | isolation source: continuous culture bioreactor denitrification-DNRA | place: Germany: Bremen
AAAAAAGCAAAGCTCAAAAGTTGAATTAATTATAGCAAGGGTGGGGTACTATGCGTCTGAGTGGTTTAGGACCTAGTCCATCCCTTTTCATTCAGAAGCAGAGACAAAATCATGGACAGGTCGATGATTTAGAAGAGAAGTCAAATAATAGAGTAGAACAGGAAAATAAAAATAGTATAAAGAGTAGTGGTGAAGGCCTTGTAGATGGTTCAACGCAATCAAAGAAACCACTAGACGATCCGAATGTGCGTGCTCAAGTCATGGAGCTACAAACAATTGAGGATAAGGTCATTGCACACGAACAAGCTCATCAAGCAGCTGGCGGAGAGTTTACAGGTGGAGCAAGCTATGGTTATACTACGGGACCTGATGGCAAACGGTACATTACCAGTGGAGAGGTTAGTATATCTATTCCAAGCACTGGTGATCCAGAAGAGCTGTATCATGTTATGGAACGAGTACGTGCGGCAGCACTTGCCCCAGCGGATCCATCTGGACAAGATCAGAGTGTTGCGGCGTCTGCTACTGCAAGAATGGCGAGTTTAAGATCGGATATATCAAAGCAAAAAGCGACACAAGCCTATGGAGATTCGCAAAATAAAAGTGAGGATACCCAAAGGGATCAAACGCAGAAGGAAAGGCAACATGTTGATGTTGTCATATAATATAAATGGTGATAAGCCTGAACCTATGAAAACAATAAGTTTTTGTAGTGTTCAGGCTTTTTTAATTAGTTTTTAACAATTAAAATGTATTATCTTATGTAATGGCCCCACTTACATTAATGAAATGGTAAAATAGAGATATGCAGATTCTTTTAATAAAATTCATAATGTGTTCATAAAATTAGGGTATCTTTTTCTGTAAGGAGAAGGCTTTGCCCTAATTATAGCGGAGGGGTTTATCGATGAAAAAATGGACATCAGTTATTCTGATGATAATAATATTAATTATAACTTTCACAGGGTGTAGCAATGAGAGTTCAGTCAATGAAGATGCACAAGCATTTTTAGAAGAAACAGAGGGGATTTCAAGTGATGAAACAGCTTTAACTAGCGAAACGGCTGAGTTACCAGAAAATGATGATAGACCAGTTGGTGAAAAACCTTTTGAAGTTCCATTAGAGGATATTCCTATAAATGATCTTCCGTTAGTAAGGGTTGGTGTTCCTGCTGGACTGCCAGCTTTATCCATGCTTGGTGCAATGAAAGACAGTGAGGAAAATGGTAGACGAAATATAGAGTACGATATTATTAAGTCGACAGCTATGGTGACACCAAAGCTTATTGAAAAAAGAGTACGATGTTATTCTACTACCTACTCATATGGCTGCAATAGCATATAGTAAATCTCCTGAATATAAACTCGCAGGCACCATATCTTGGGGCGCTAGCTATGTTATTTCAAGTGATGACATGACAGATATAAGTGAGTTAAGAGGAAAAGAAATCACATCATTTGAAGAGGGACAAGTATCTGATGTTGTTTTTTTTAGATATGTTCTTGAGCAAAATGGAATAGATCCGGATGTGGACGTTTCGATTACATACATAGATCGCAATGATGATTTAGCTACACAATTGATAAAAAGCAAATCAAGCATTGCAGTAGTTTCTGAACCAGTTCTAAACACAGTGCTTAATAGAAGAAAGAGTATGCAAATAGTTTTTGATATACCTAATGAGTGGGCGGCGGTAACGGGTTCACTTTATGGATATCCACAAACTTCAGTGGTGATATCTAATGACCTTATTGAAAATCATCCAGCTGTGGTGGGTGGGATTATGAGAGGTTTAGATAAAAGTGCAGAGTGGATAAATGAAGAAACTGAAGCTGCGGCAGAGTATTCAAATTCGCTAAACTTGGATATTAGAAAACGTGTCATAGTGAACTCAGTAGAACGTGCAAATATTCAATTTGTACCTGCATTTGAATCCAGGGCAGATATTGAAGCGTATTTGAAAATACTCATGAAATCTTCTAAAAAGCTTATAGGTGGTGAAATACCTGACGAAGAGTTTTACTTTATTCCACCTAGAAGATAGGTGGAAGACTTAGTTCACCTGAATGTCATAAGCCGACTATGGGTACATATTCATTAGGCAGATGGAGGCAGATAATGTGACAAATAAACCAATGACTAAAAAAGAACAAAGACGATTTAGAAGAAGAAGTATGCGCAGACGTATTAAAAAGATGATGGTGCTTAACAGCTTAGTATCGATTATCATAATGAGTGTACTAATCCTAACGATGGTACTTGGAGCATTAGAGTCTGTAGGAGGTATATTCTCAGACATAGTAGCTGGTGATATTGTTCAGGAGCTTGAAAACCCTAGAAATAAAATAGCTATGAGCGACTCCGAAAGTATGGAGTTAGATGATGAAGCCATGCAGAGATGGTACCATTCCATTGGGAATAAGTTTTATTTTAATTTTAGTGACGGATTTAAAGAAAGAACTGAAGAAGAGTTCAATGCAATGATGGATGGTCCGCTTAATGATAAAGACATAATTATTAATGCGGAATCAAAATTTTTACATCTGAATCTGGTGTTTGTAGAAATTACAAGAGGTGAAGATATTGTGTTTTCAACAATGCCTGATCCTGAATCTGCGAGTATTGATTTAACAAAAACAATGAAACATTATTCAAATAAAAGTGTTGAACCGTATTACACTCTGGACGGAAAAGAACTTGGAAAAGTTGTTGTAGAGTTTAATTCAATGATACTTGTAGGTGTAACGGCTGCACTTGTTGGATTATTTATATTCGCCGCAGTCATATCATCAGTTGTTTCCATTTTAATTGGGATTGTGTCTTCTGGAACAATTACAAAATCGCTTGCTGACCTTCAACGTAAGATGCGAAATCTATCAGAAGGCGAAATTGAAATGGCTTTACACTCTGAGCTAGAAATTAAAAGACCATTTTCAGAAATTCAAGACTTGGCTAGTTCAACAAATAGTATAATTGAGCAAATGCGTGAGTATTCGGAATCCCTTGAAAACCACAAGGCAGAACTTGAAGCTCAAAATGTTGAACTTGTTATTCAAGGTTCTGAGTTGACGAATATCAACGATAAACTTGAAGACATGAATCTTCAAATGAAAGATATATTAGACAATGTTGGTCAAGGTTTTATTAGGTTTGAAGAAGACCTGATGATTCACTCGGAGTATTCATTAGAGTGTACTGAAATGTTTAGGTACTGTGTCGCAAACAAAAGATTTTCGACACTCTTGTATCCGAAAGATCCTCAACAAGCAGAATTTATTGATGATTTACTGAAAAAGATTCTTCAACCGGAAAGTGTTAATGTAGATTTATACTTACCACTACTTCCAGACGAAATTGAAATTGGTGGACGAGCTATTGAAATAGATTACAAAATTTCTGAAGCGATGAAAAACAGAAAATCTATGATTGTTATTCTTACTGACATTACTGAAAAGCGTGAGTTGGAAGAACGAATGGATGAGGAAAGACAAACGCTGAAGATGGTTGTAAAAGCAATGGTAAACAGAGTTCTATTTATGGAAGTAACAGAAGGCTTTGAACAATTTATGTTCGAAGGTCAAGAAAGTCAATGGACATTTAATGACGACTTCAATGAAAATGTTAAATACATTATGCGTCAACTCCATACTTTTAAGGGGAATTTCAGTCAGTTCGATGTTATTAGTTTAACTGAGGTTTTACATCAAACGGAATCACGGCTACTGAGTGCACTAGATGGTGAAAATTTCTCGAATGACAAGATAGTAGAATGTGTTGATCCTAAAACTCTTCAGAACGCTTATGAGGAAGATATGAGAGTCATTAAGGAATATGTCGGTTCTGAGTTCCTCATGGAAGATGACATGTTTGTTATTGAAAAAAATAGAATAGTTGAGATTGAGAAGAAGATGCAAAGCATTCTTTCTGAACAAGAATGTAAAATTTTATTACCAGAAATAAGAAGTCTTCGATACAGACCAATAAAAGATCTTTTGAAAATGTATCCTGAGTACACTTTAAAATTGGCTGAACGTCTAGATAAAGCGGTCAGCAGTTTTGAAATCCAAGCGGATGAAGTGCTCGTTGATGAAGCGAAGTATCAGGAATTAGCAAAAGCAATGGTTCATATATTTAGAAATGCAGTGGATCATGGTATTGAACAACCTGATGACCGTGTAGAGGCAGACAAAGACATGATGGGTCGAATAACCTGTATTATATCTGATCTAGGTGGAGCTTTTGAAATAGTCATATCTGATGATGGGTCAGGTATAGATGTTGATAAGATCAAGAGTAAACTTATTGATATGGGTATATCTGAGGCCGCAGTTGCTGAAATGTCAGAAGACGATGTTCTGAACCAAATATTTGAGGACAGTTTGTCAACTCAAGATGAGGCAACGATGCTTTCTGGTAGAGGTGTCGGACTATCGGCAGTTAAACGAGAGGTTGAAGAGCTTGGTGGTCATATTTCTGTCAGCTCAAACCTTGGTGGAGGCTCTACATTCACTATTCGTGTTCCTCAAAGCCAAGACGCAGAGGTTGGATCAATTGTTCCAACAAACTTTATGAAGGGACTTGCGCATACGACAATTGACTATATTGACAATTACGTTGAGAAGCAAGATGTACCACTCGTTGAAAACGTTACAAAAACAGATCGTATAGACCTGGAAGAATTAACAGCACTGGTTAGTTTAAAGGGGGGTAATTAATGCCCTTGTAATGATTAGTGTGAATAGACCACTAGGTGAAAAAAAACTAGTTAATAGCTTTATGTATGAACCTGTAGAAGGTAATGAGTTAGACAAGTATATTGAAGATGTTTTAGCTGAGATAGCCAACACACTTCTAGGTAATACGCTTGGACAGTTTGAAGATGCACAAGAGTTCTTGCACATGGGTATTCCTGCAATCATTTCTAATAAAGGTGCTTACGTCAAATACACTGACGCTGAGATCCTAACATTTGATATGAAGTTTGGGGACTATTACTGGAGTATTCATATGATACAGTTAGAGGGCAGTCAAATTGAGGAGGCAACGCTATGGCAAGAATATTAATCGTTGATGATTCAGCCGTTATGCGATTGAATTTGAGAAAGATACTAATGGAGTCTGGTCATGAGATCGTTGCAGAGGCTCCTAATGGAAAAGTAGCTTTAAACATGTATGAAAAACATAAACCAGATTTGGTTACAATGGATATTACAATGCCAGTTATGTCTGGAGTAGATGCAACAGGTTTTATAGTGTCGAAGTATCCTGATGCAAAAATAGTAATGATCAGTGCGTTGAATCAAAAAAAGATGGTATACGATGCACTAAAAAACGGCGCAAGACACTATATTATAAAGCCAATAGACAAGCAAAAGGTCATGAGTGTGCTTAATGAAGTTCTGTTAACTGAATCTAGCCATATTCAAAAGTATGAGGAAAAGCAGGAACTAAAGGCAGCCACTCAAGAAGAGAAGGAACATTTCTTAATTGAAAACGTTGGTGGTGTATTTATCATAAAGTTGAAAGAGAATTTCAACAATAAAGATATGGATAATTTGAATACAGCTATGCAAGGTATAATGTTCGTTAAGCCACTCAAACTGAAGTTTGACTTTGGCAGTTTAATGGAGTTTGACGATGGATACTTAAACCGAATCATGGTCTATGCTAAAAAAGCGATAGAAAGTGATGGTGAGTATGAGTCCGTGGTTGAAACGAACGAGCTGAAAAAGGTTATCCTGCATAAAGAGGAGACTTACCTGCGATGAGAAACAATATCCTGCTGATTTCTAAAAGCAGACAAATGTATGACCATGTAAATAGTATGATTGATCCAGGAAAATATATGTTGAATCAGTCCAGTGCTATTGAAATTATGCAGAAAATTTTTATGACGAACCCATTCTACATGATAGTTGACTTAGATGAGGTTACAAACCAAACCATTCAAGTCATAAAATCTGTTCAGGATCTGGACTATGTCCCAATTTTGTACGTGGGGCATAATTCTTCTGCAATCGAGTATAGAAAGACATTCCCAAATGATCTTGTGGTTGATATAGAACTTCTACCGAGTCTGCTAGATAGTTTACTAAGTCAAGGACTCTTGTTTAAGCAGCAATATAGCAAAGTTTCTGAGGCATATGAGACAATAGATACTTTAACCTCAGAAACCAAAGAGGTTATGGACAAGTATTTAATGCAGGAGTATGGAGATTTTGGGTTTTCGTCTAGAGAAGTTGTAAATAGTATTTTTGCTGATAATCCAATATTGACTAATAAACCAGATTACGTATGGGTTGTTCATCCAGAGCATACAGGCAGACTGATATCTCTGTTTTCAAGTGTTGATGGAACTGTTGATTATGAAGAAATATATGAAGGGCTTCTAGCTCAAGATGATATTTTCGGATTTGATGTCTATGCTGAAAATGGATTCAAAATGAATTGTGAAGTGGAGAGGTTCTCTGACATTGACCAGGATTCTCAACTTTTCCCAGATCAAATGATCGCAAAATTACCAAGCTTAAACAATTTTGCCGGATATGGCATGGATCAGATTATAGTTATTGGATGCAACTACAAAGAGGATGTTACAAGTTATGAGTCGTCGGTTTTGAAGTCAATGACAGTAACTCTTGATCTTCTTGAAAACATCAGATTCCAAATTCATGAAGTGGAAGGTGCATTCAATTATACATTAGATGCACTTGCAAGAGCTGCTGAAGCTAGTGATGACATGACGGGTCAACATATTCGAAGGGTTAATGAGTATTCCAAGTTTATTGCCAAGAAACTGAAAATGGATAAAGAATTTGTCAAGGAAATATCTAATACAGCTCAAATGCACGACGTGGGTAAAATTTATGTAGACAATCAAATCCTTCAAAAGCGTGGGAAACTAACGGATCGTGAATTCCGTGAAATGGAACTTCACACAATCTATGGTGAACGTATAATTGGTCAGTCAGAGTATTTGCAAATGGCGGCAGAAATTGCCTTAAATCATCATGAGAAAATGGATGGTACAGGATATCCGCATGGTGCTAAAGGGGAACAGATACCTATTTCGGCACGTATTGTAATGATGGCTGATATATATGATGCATTAAGAAGTGAACGATCATATAAACCAGGCTTTAGCATGATCAGACATCAGAAATAATTATTTCTGGTGATGGCCGCGTTGAACCCAAACATTTTGATCCCCAAGTATGGCGTGTGTTTAAAGAGAACCATGATGAGTTTAATAGAATATTTAACCGTATGAACGGATAAGAGAATAAAGTACACAGATAACCGGTTTTCACTGAAACCGGTTATTTTTTGTAATTATCGGATACATATAAACAAGAAAAAAAGATCCAATACATAATATGGTATAATTGGGTAGTAAAAAGAGGGGGATCTTTATGAATAGAAAAGTATTAATCGTGCTTCTTACAGCAGTCCTCATAACGGGGTGTCAGTCATCGGCGGAAGGTCAAGAAGTTGAAGGTGTTGGAACGCAGAGTCAAAGTCAAACAGTTCAATCTTCCGAAACTGAGTCACAAGAAACTGAGTCAGAAGTGATATCTTCTAGCATGGTTACGACCTCCACTTTTTTGATGGAAAGTGACACAAATGGTGTTGAGAAAGAGCACTTAGATGAGTATACAATTTATGCAGAACTAGACGTTGAAAATAAATCATTAGACTGTTTGCAAACTGTTGTATACAAAAATAAAGAAGAGGTCATATTAGAGGAAGTTATTTTACAAGTGCTTCCAAATGCGTACCGATCAATTGATACGGCGCCTATCTTATTTGGTGATGTTGACTCAATATATCCTAATGGGTTTTCTCCAGGGTTCATTGATTTTAGTTCAGTTCAACTAAATGGAAAAACAACCGACTACGAGATTTATGGGGCTGACAAAACACTCATGAAAATCAACTTAGTTGAGCCTATAAAACCTGGTGAATCAGTCGAACTCGGTCTGTCATACGTGGTTCAGATACCGCCAGCGTATGATAGATTTGGTTACAATGATTCTACATTCAATATTGCAAATTGGTATCCAGTAGCTGCAGTATATGACGATAACCAATGGAATGAGGATGGCTATCTTCCTATAGGTGATCCGTTCTACACTGATATGGGCATTTACAATATTACTTATAATGTACCTGAAAACTATGAGGTGGCGTCAACGGGCGCTCGAGTAGATGAGTTTATAGAAAACGGAAGAAAGACCATGATTTATCAGGCCGATTATGTACGTGATGCAGCGTGGCTTACAAGTGACGCGTGGAATGTCCATGTTGAAGATGTTGAAGGCACAATGATCCGATCGTATTACTTTGGTGAATTCAGTTTTCCAGAACAAAAAGCAGTTGATTCAGCGAGAGAGTCTATTGAAATCTTCAATGAAATATTCGGGCCCTATCCTTATTCTGAACTTTCTGTAGTTGCAACAGATTTCCCAAGTGGTATGGAGTATCCTACTATTGTAATGATTGCTAAGGACCGGTATAAAGCTTCTAGAATTAATGCACTGGAATCTGTGATTGCGCACGAAATCGGACACCAATGGTGGTACGGGGTTGTTGGTAATGATCAAATAGATGAGGCGTGGTTAGATGAATCATTAACAGTCTTCTCAACGGCAATGTACTACGGTGAGCGCTATGGAGACGATGCGTATGAATCGTATGTTAATTCATATAGAAACACATATGAGAAAAGAAAATCACAAGATGGAGACGGTGTTGTAATAAAACCATTAACCGAATTCGAAAGCTGGACAGATTACTCAAACTTAGTTTATAGAAAAGGTATGTTATTTATCGATGCACTTCGTACTGAGTATGGGGAACAGGAAGTTCTGGACTTTATGAAAAAATACTATGAAACATATAAGTTTAGAACAGCAAAAACAAAGTACTTCATCGATATGGGGCGTGACCATTTTGGTGATTCATTTGACGAGTTTGCAAATGAATGGCTCTATAATGAAGTTAGGGAGAACTAAAGGAATCGACCACCATTTGAAGTCTGATGGTGGTTTTTTATATATAGTCATAAATTGTATTTATTACAGTGTTGACTTGATTATAACGTGATACAATCTATATTGTGAAAGACAGTTTTAAGTAATGAATTTTTTATAAAGGAAGATATAAATATGAATAACCGTAATGAAATACATGATGCACTTGTTGCTTGGTATAAAGTCGTAAAAAGAGACCTTCCCTGGAGAAAAACGCAGGACCCTTACAAAATATGGATTTCCGAGGTTATGCTTCAACAAACTTTAGTAGAGACAGTAAAAGGGTACTATACAAGATTCTTAGAAACATTCCCAACAGTATACGATTTAGCAGGTGCTGATGACGAGTTACTTATGAAACACTGGGAGGGGCTCGGGTATTATTCAAGAGCAAGAAATCTTAAACGTGCTGCAATTATGCTGGTTGAAGAATTTAATGGTGAAATGCCTGACGACCTGAAAACGATAAGAAAACTCCCGGGTATAGGGCCTTACACCGCAGGTGCAATATTATCTATTGCGTATGATAAACCTGTTGCAGCAGTTGATGGAAATGTTATTCGGGTCTATAGCCGTTTATTCAAGATTGAAGGTGAAGTAGATCAAAAAGAAGTCAAGACTACAATCGACGAGATAGCAAATCTTATGGCACATGAAGAGGACCCGAGTAGCTATAATCAATCACTTATGGAACTAGGAGCAACAGTTTGCATTCCTAAGAATCCTAGGTGTTTAACATGCCCTGTACAGTCTTATTGCCAAGCTTTTGAAGCGGGTGTTCAGAATGATCTACCTAAAAAAAACACCAAAGAAACCAAAAAAAAGAAGTGGACCTATACGCTATGGTTGTAAAAAAAGATGATGCGTTTTTAATTTTAAAACGTTCTGAACAAGGTTTACTGTCAGGCTTATGGAGTCTTCCGTCGGCTGAGGTATCAGGAGACGAAAAAGAGACAGTAGTCCCAGTGGACAACTGTCGTCATATGCTTTCTGATGAAATTGGTATTGATGTTTCATATGTAAGAGAACTTGGTATTGCAACACATGTATTTACGCATATAAGATGGTCGATTAAAGTTCTCGAGTTCAATTGGGTAGCTGGCGCATTACCAGATTACCCAGAAACCAAATGGATTCGAAAGGACGAAATTGAAACATATGCATTCCCGACAGCTTACAAAAAAGCTTTACGCAGTGGATCGTTGTTGTAATCACCTTTTCGGTTGAAGTTAATTTGGAGCACTCCAGTTTCTTCACCTTCTACTGGGATGATTTCACAGACACTACCTCTAATTTTTTTGACAACCTTTTTAAGTTTTGCCATTTCAGCAGACAAGTTTTCAGTGGTATTAAGAGATGCAAGATTTCCGTAAAGACCAGCTATTGATAGGGTGGTAATATCATATACTTTGATTTCTCCAAATCGGTCTTCAGTTCGAATGAAACCATTTTTTCGGTCTTCTTCATTGTAGTACTCAATGATTTTAGTATCAAATGTTTCAAGAATGTCGTGTACGATGTTTCTTACCTTTTGCATATTGGTTGTTTCAATAACTGCAACAAAATCATCACCGCCAATGTGTCCAACAAAGCTATTGATTGAATCTCGTCTTTTAATTGTTTCTTGAATAATTTGTGCTGTTGTTTTGATGATCTTATCACCATTATCAAAACCATAGACATCATTATATGCTTTGAAGTTATCAAGATCAAAGTAGAGTGTGACACAGCTGGTTTCATAACATAAAATATCATTCAGCACCCTGTTGATTATCATATTACCTGGGAGACCAGTAAGAGGATTCGATTCTCTTGCGTGGTCTCTTTCTAGTTGTATTGCATATTGTAGAAGATTTTTAACCGTCACCACACCATAATATTTTGTCCCTTTTGTCACAACAATAGTGTCGTAAATATGATTGTTTTTTCTTGACATTGCAAGTTCTGCAACCTTATTGATTGCGGTATAATAGTCAACTACAAGTGGCGCTTCATCCATAAGAAGAGACACAGGCCGATTCATGTAGAGTGCATGGCCATACTGAGAGGCAAGTGTTTGATAAAATGCCTGTTTAGTAATTAGACCTTCGACAAAGTTGTCACTAGTAACGCAAATACCTTCCTTACTAATATCTGCAAAAGCATCTACTAAGTCTTGTCCCTTTGTAGAAGGCTGTACAGAAGGAATTGTTTCTGCAACAGGACCAATAAAATGATAGCTAGAACTATAGTTGCCGTTGTTTTCAATTTGTTGGTGGTATCTAGAAAGAGATGTTATAGTTTCCTCAGGTAAGCTTAGGAGTTTTGCTGCTGGGCGCTGGAAATAGAATCCTTGACCAGCATACACCCCAAGCCTTATAAGTGTGCGAAGCTCTTCTTTAGTTTCTATACCTTCAGCAATTATCCGTATGTTGGTATTGCTGCCAAGTTGAATAAAACTCTTTACTATAGCCTGTTTGAAAGAATCCTCATGTATATTTCTAATAATATTCATGTCAATTTTGATGAAGTCAGGTTTTGTTTCAACGATGGTGTTCATACCTGAATATCCTGCACCAACGTCATCGATAGCAATTTTGTATCCCTGATTTGTATAGTAGTTTAGAATTTCCTTAAAAGTATCATAGTCCTCAATGGCTGTTCTTTCTGTGATTTCAAATATGATTTTATCAGGTGAAACACCGAATTTGTCTAAGTAGTCTCGAGTGAGTCCTTTTTCAAATTTCGGATCACGGATAATGTTTGGGTCAACATTGAGAAACAAGAATTGGTTGTCTGAAAGTCCGTTGGCACGTTCGATTGCGAGGCTTCTAAACAGAAGCTCTAGCTCCCAAATCATGTCGTTGCTTTCAGCAGCAGAGAGTAAGTCGAGCGGGTTGTGTAAAATAGAAGAGCTCGGGCCACGACTGAGTGCCTCGTATCCAATAATATCTCCACGATCTAGTTTAACGATTGGCTGATAGAATGTCTGGATATCTCGTTGTTCAATTATTCTGTGGATTTCGTACGATTCGAGTAGTCGATTTTTCATTATTGCCTCCAAAAATTACAGGGCATTGCTAACATAAATATTATAATAATGTAAAGTAAAAATTTGATGTACGACGAGTTAAGTTCAAGTTAAATGGGTATATATATTACAGAAAATTAATATATTGATTGTTGTGAAGTGTAGGAGGAGGCCATCTTATGAAACGTATGAATGAAAGTCCAGAGGTTAGTCATCTTTTAGATACATTTATTTGTCCGCAATGTAGTGCTCCATCACTCAAAATTATTGATAAGCAATTTGGTCGTTGCGAAAGCGGTGAATGTGACTACGAAGGAAAAGTGAAGACAAGAGTTGCTAAACCCCATGAAGATCAAACAATGTGTGTAATCATTGATAATCAGCTTTACTGTGTTGAAAAGGATGACTTGGAAGCACCTTTAGTTCGCGTTGAACAAGAAAATGAGGATTAGATAATAATTTAGTGTAAAGATAAACATCAAAAAAGGAGCTGCGTCATGGTAGCTCCTTTTATAGTGTGACTAATTTGAATTTAGCGTTATTTAGTAACGTCTTCTGGCCTAGCAAGAATATTTATTGCTGAAGGAATGACTTCTATTGTGACTGGGAGTTTACCAGCATACTCGCCGTCAAAATCCAGTTCAATTTCACTGTGTCCTTCAGCGGAAATATTCACTTTATCTGCTCTGAAATATAAGACCTTTTTATGGTTGATATGTTCTCCTTTTAAAACGGACAGGAAGAGTTCCGCGGCCTCTTGAATACTTTCAGACTCCCTAATGAAAATACAGTCAAGCAGACCATCTTGCATATGAGCAAGAGGCATAAGTTGGTCAAAACCACCAATTGTAGGGGAGTTGGATATAATAAACAGATTGAACCTACCTTCTTCAATAGTGTTGTCGTGCATTATTTTGAGCTTGTAGGCACGAAGACCACTATAGGTGAGTTCTCTTACCACCTCGAGATAATATGCGACTCGACCAAGCATATGCTTCAGCTCAACAGGTGTTCTATGTGCAACCGATGTTATCATACCGCCAGCAACCACGTTTAGGAAGTATCGATCATTGGACTTTCCAAGGTCAATAGACTTAAATTGAAAGTCATCAATCAAGTTGCAAAATACTACTGGGTCATTGCTGATCCCCAAGTGTTTTGCAATATCATTCATTGTTCCTTCATGTAATATTGCAAGGGGAGTGTTTGTCCCCGATTCATAAATACCACTTGCCACTTCATTAATAGTGCCATCACCACCAGCTGCGACAATTAGGTCCCAAGGGCCCTTGCCAGAATCTCTGGCTTCACGGCGACCATCCCCTTGAGCCTTAGTGGCATATTTGTTCACTGTATACCCTCTATCAAGGAGTATGTGTGCTACGTGATTAACTCGATCTTCCGCAGCTCCTCGTCCAGACACAGGGTTGTATATGATTTTTATAAATTTCATGTCATCACCAACTTTAGATGTATTTGTATATATTCTAGCATACCCGATATTCAGTGAATGAAATGGATTATTGCAATATAAAAGCCCTCTTCTATGTAAAAGAGGGCTTTTGAGAATCTGGGTTTATGCATTGGTTAAGCTGTTTTTTTAACTTTGTCACTTACAACGTGTTTTCCTGTAAAGACTTTTATAGATTGAAGTGCTAGCACTGCAGAAAGTCCAAGCAGAAGTACAGCGAAGAACACGAGTAACATGTTGCCAGCCGCAATATTAGTTCGTATAAGTAGACCTAGTGCAAATACTGTAACGACAAACATGAATATCATTGGGTAGAAGACCATTCTGTTGTCTTTGCCCATATTTTTTAGCCAAGCTGCTAGAGAAAGTAGTGCAAGTGCAGCAAGAAGTTGATTTGCAGACCCGAATAAAGGCCATACTTTTTGCCATCCAACTAGAGCTAGAGCTCCGCCTAAAACAACAGTAATAGATGTGGAGAGGAATCTGTTAGACGCAAGAGGGCTCTGTACTGACTTGGATGGATCCTCAAAGAATTCTTGGAAAATAAAACGACCAAGGCGTGTCGCGGTATCGAGTGATGTTAATGCAAAAGCTGAAATTGCCAGTGCAGTGAATGATTTACCAACAGCAAATGGGAGGCCAAAGCTAACCATGAATGTGCCAAGACCATCAGAGAAAACGTTGACAGGACCACCATTAGCAAGAAGTTCACTCAGTCTGTCGCCACCGATGTAAGCTGCTGTGATAAGTGCAATAACAGCAAGAACACATTCGATTAACATGCCACCATACCCAATGAGTTTGGCGTCAGCTTCGCGGTCAATTTGTTTAGAAGAAGTTCCTGACCCAACAAGGGAGTGGAATCCTGAAATTGCACCACAGGCAACTACAACAAATAGCATTGGGAATAAATATTGACCGTTTGACGCTTTAAAACCTGCAAAGCTAGTCAGTTGAATCTCTGGTCTATAAAGAAGAAGACCAAGCACAGCGCCACCGATCATAGCATATAACAGGTATGAGTTAAGGTAGTCGCGTGGTTGTAAAAGAATCCAAACTGGTGTTACAGACGCGATGAATATGTAAGCAAGCAGTAAGAATATCCAAGTTGTTTTAGAGAGTGCTAGAGGGAAAGCCATACCAGCCGCAATACATCCAACTAAAGCGAGTACACCTACAGCTGTAGCAGGACCAAGTGGCATATTCATTCTATAAACAGCTATACCAAATACGATTGCCAAAGCAATAAATAAGAGTGACGCCGTTGCTGCTTCAGGAACACTTACAAAGGTATTGGCTACAATGTTAACGAATGCAGCAACAACAAGGAGAAGTGTTAACCAAGCGAAGATAGAAAAAAGCTTTTTGCCGCTTGTGCCTATGTTGGTTTCAATAATTTGCCCAATAGACTTTCCATCATGACGAATAGAAGCGAATAGAGAACCAAAATCCTGAACGCCTCCAAAGAAAATACCACCTATGATGATCCAGAGCATAACCGGTATCCAACCAAAGACAGATGCTACGATTGGACCAACAATAGGACCAGCCCCTGCAATAGATGCAAAGTGGTGTCCGAGTAACACAGGTGCTGTTGCAGGTACGTAATCTACGCCATCAGACATAGTGTGTGCAGGTGTTTCACGTGATGGATCGACACCCCATTTTTTTTGCGAGCCATGCACCGTACGTTAGGTATGCAATTGTGAAAATGACAATTGCAGAAGAAATAAGAACTAATGAATTCATAAATACCTCCCTTTATATATTTTCCCCCTCAATAGATATTATTGAAGTGGTACTGGGCTAAAATATTGAGCCGTCTTCTTGGCTTTTTTGCTTGCAGTAACTTTGTTGTCTGAGAGGTTGACAAGAATAATACATATGTCTACCCACCTTTAAAACCGAATAGAAACGTTTTCTGATATTTAAAGTTACTTACAAGTTTTATACTTGACTCAGGAATTTTGGAATCGGTTACAAGAACAGCATTAAGCCTTGTTGACATATGCTCGTCATGAGGATCAACAAGGGTGTCGATTGAAGATTTTAACTCATCAACGAAGTCATATATGTTTTGATCTTGTAGAGAAGAGAAGTATTTGAAAAAGGTATGTTCATTGCTTTCATAAGCGTAAATTGTCGCAGATTTTGAAGCAAAGTATTTTTCATTGCGTGCATAGAAGTGTGCGTAAAGATCTAGTTGCAAGTTCGCCAGATTATATGTGTCATAGACATCATAATTTGCAGAGAACTTTTCTTTCATTGAGTGGTAGTAATCTTTCGAGTTCATAGATATTCCCCTTAATATCGAAGTTGTTGGTACTTGAAAGAAAATTTTGAAAACTTTATTCAGCTATCATTATACGAACTCACTAGAATAGAAGGTGGGTTTTAAGCTGAAAAGCAAAAAAAACCACCTGAATGACGTTTCAGGTGGTCTGAATGTTTCTTTTTTAATTATAGAAGTTCAAGAATCTTAACCTGGATCATACCACCAGGTGTTTGAATATCAACAGTTTCACCAACTGTACGGCCTATTAGACCAGAACCGATTGGAGATTCATTAGAAAGTAATCCTTCAAATGGATCTGCTTCAATTGTAGATACAATTTTGATTTTGTCTTCTTCGTTATCGTTAACATAAAGAATTTTTAGTTCCGTGTTTAGCGACACTGAGTCACCATCTGATTCTTCAACAAGCTCGTAGTTTTCTAGCATTTCACGAATGCGAAGAATTTCTGTTTCGTTGTGTGACTGTGCTTCTCTTGCAGCATGGTACTCAGCGTTCTCTGAAAGGTCACCGAATTCACGGGCTTTTTTGATTTCTTCAGCGATTTCTTTACGCTTAATAATCAGTGCATCCATTTCCGCTTCAACTTTGTCAAGAGCGCTTTGTGTTAGTAATGTTTTCTTTGGCATATGTTTCAACTCCTCTTTAATAGTCTTGCAGGAATTATTTTGCTATGTTGATTCCGAACGAATCGGATAATTCAGGCTTAATCTTAAAACCTGCGATTACAATGAATTGCCCACAATCCAACTAAAAATTGAGACAATCATACAAATAGTATATTAACACATTCTTAAGGTTATTGTCTACAAACAGGTGCTATAATTAAAGGTAATATAAATGAATTTTCTTTTATATTTAGTTAGAATACATATTTATAGAGTATAGGGAGTGATAAAATGGCAGACGTTATTGATTACAAAATCTATGGTGATGACATGCAACTGGTTGAAATCGAACTTGATCCTAAAGAGGGGGTTCGAGCTGAAGCGGGTGCTATGACATACATGGAAGACGGTATAGAAATGGAAACAGGCACCAAAGGTGGCTTTATGAAAGGCCTCAAACGAATGGTGACTGGTGAATCGTTCTTTATCACAACTTTCTATAATACTGGTTCAGGAAAATCACGAGTTGGTTTTGGTGCACCTTATCCTGGTAGAATTGTCCCAATTGACCTAGGGCAATATGGTGGCCGTTTTATATGTCAAAAAGATTCGTTCCTATGTGCAGCAAATGGCGTAGAAGTGGAAATTGAGCTGACAAAAAAACTTGGAGCTGGATTCTTTGGTGGAGAAGGTTTTATCCTTCAAAGACTTGAAGGTGACGGACTAGCATTTATTCATGCGGGTGGCACTATTATTGAAAAAGATCTTGCCCATGGTGAGACACTTCGTGTAGACACAGGCTGTATAGTAGGTTTCCAGTCTACAGTGAACTATGACATTCAATTTGTTGGTGGATTCAAAAAACGCCTTATTTGGAAAAGAAGGTCTATTCCTAGCACACTTAAGTGGTCCAGGAAAGGTGTATCTTCAGTCTCTTCCAATTTCAAGACTAGCAGAGAGACTTTATGCTAATGCAGCAATGGGCTCTTCAAAGGGAGAACAAAGCGGTCTAGATGTTGGGGGCGCAATTCTTGGCGGTCTATTTGGAGACAAATAATTATTCATAAGTGTAATTCACATAAAGATAAAAAACTACCTCAGTCATATGGGGTAGTTTTTTTGAGTGTTTTACTAAGCACAATAGGGAGTCCTTTCCTGAACATGGATTATTTTGGATTTAAGTATATGGCAGTAACATTAAAAGACTATTAGAATGGTCTTTTTTCTTTACAAGCATATTACGTTAATGTAAACTTTATAATGTTGTCAGGAGACTTCGCGAGGTGGATGCATGGATGCAGTAATATACATAGGAGATTCGAACGTAATCTCGCCGAAGAAAATAACTGAGTTAGAAAGGTATGGACTTGAACTGTTGAACTTCAACACGGTACAGGAGTCGATGCCTTATTTAAATGGGAAAACCTCAAAAATGGTTTTGATTAGAGTTAATCTAGAAGACGACCATGAGACGTTGAGGAGTGAGATCAAACAGCTGAATCAACATGGAAATGGTTGTGTCCCTATAGTTCTGGTTACATTAAATGACAGTCTAAAACTCCGTCAGATCTATTTAGATTTGAGTTACCTACACTTTTTAAAGTACAGTACTGACCACGTGCTATTAAAAAAGAACTTTGTGAGTCTTTTAGCTGAAGTTGGTTATAGAGAGCAAATGCGAAAGTTAAAGTTCGCTGTTATAGACGATGATAAATTGCAGCTTTTAGCACTCCAAAGTTTATTTAGTAAACACGGTATTAAAGACGTTAGTTTCTTTAGTCATCCAGATGAGTTTGATTCTGTCGATGAATCGTTTGATGTATATTTAGTAGATTTGGTTATGCCATCCAAAACAGGCGATGAGGTCATATTCGAGATAAGAAAAAATTGTACAGATGCAATCATACTGGCCGTGTCATCACTAGAAGACACGGAAGTAATAGCAAAGATTTTAACACTTGGCGCAAATGACTTTATTGTAAAACCGTATAATGAAACCATATTTATGGCCAAAATACTTAGCAATTCAAGGTTAAGGTATCTTCTAAAGGAGAACAGAAGAAAAGCTAAAGAACTTGAGGAAATAACTCGTAGAGATCCGATGACCAACTTGTATAATCATAGGCAAATTGAAGCGACACTTATTGAACTTGAAAATAAGTTTAAAAAACACCTGTACTCCATATTCAGTAATTATGATGGATATCGATTATTTTAAACTCATTAATGATAGTCATGGTCACACCATTGGTGACCAGATTCTTATTGGAATTGCAGACAAGCTTAAAAAATACAGTTAAGCAAGATGGGATTATTGGTCGATATGGCGGTGAGGAGTTTATAGTTATATTGCCAAATACATGTGAGGCTGAGGCCTTCTTCTTAGGGGAAAAAATACGCCGTCAAATTGAAAAGGTGAATTTTGATATTGGAATTAACGTGACTATAAGTATTGGAATTGCAGAAGTAGACAATTCTGACCTGAAAATTGTCGAAAGAGCAGATGCGATGTTGTATCATGCTAAAAAAACAGGTCGAAATAGAGTGGTTTGTTACTCTCACATATCATAGTCAAATCTTCTTGAGCATAAATTGTTCAAGGAGATTTTTAATTTGAGGGAAATTTAGTGGAAAATTTTATTTTTTTTCGACTTTTTCATGTGTCAGTTGTATAAAATATATAATTGTTAAGTTTGTACAAGTGCAAGGTAAAAAGTGGAGAAAGCTATAAGTCGCATGTTAGCTATATCAACGTATGTTAGAAATTGATGAATTTTCAGAAAAGAAATACGACTCACGGCTTAATTATATGTGTGTTTGTGTACTTGTTACAAAGAAAACGTTTTCAAAGCGAGAAGTGACTTTGAAATATTGACGAGTGATGCCTTACAAGCTAAAATGATAAAGAATTCAAACGGACAGCGACCGAGAAATCGGGGGAGAGAAGCTACCGATTTGAATTCAAATGTATTTTCCACGCACCCCCTGCGGCTGGAATATACAATATGTTTTTCTCTGATAGAGAAAATCACAACGATTTCAGAGTTGCAGATGCCTGAAATCTAATCGATTCAGATGGTCACCCCTGCCGATTCATCTGATGAAAGTCTGCAAACCCTTCAACAAATCAACCTGCTGATTTTGTTGTCATTGAATGATATTGAGGAGACCCCTTAATATTGAACGGGATGACCGGAGTGAATTATCACTCTGGTCTTTTGTCGTTTAAGGGGAAAAAGTGTCACAATTCTTCTTCAACCTGTCACACACTTGCCATATATAAAGACTATGATGTAATCAGAAAAGCAAACAGTGACTAATGAGAGGAGAAAACAAAATGAAAAAAATGACAATGGCATTAGCGGTGGGTTTAACAACAGTAGCTTTAACTGTTCCGTCCTTCGCTTCAGCATTTGGGAATCCAGCAGAGGTCTATTCGGAGTTGAGTGGACAAACTCCAGTTGAAGCTTGGGAAGAAAAAAGAGACGCTGACAAGACTTTTGGACAGCTCGCAGAAGAAAATGGATTTGGAGATGCATTTAAAGAAGCAATCCAATCAGTTCATGAGGAACGTGTGAGTGAATTACTTGAAGAGGGTAAAATCACTGTAGAACAAGCAGAAAGTATCTTACTAGATCTTGAAAACTGCGAGGGAGAACCTGGAACACACGCTGGAACACACAATTTATTTTACGGTGGCGGATATGGTCAAAGTGGCGAATATGGACTTCAAAATGGTGAAGGAAAAGGACATGGCCGAGGACAGGGTGGTTTAAGAGATGGATCAGGATTCGGTGGACGATGGAACTCTGATACAGAATAGGATATTAAGCTGAAAGCTCTTTTCATAAGGGCTTTTTTTCGCATATTCTAGTATTGGAATAACCAGTATGCAGGAGGCGTTTATGACAAAGATCCTAATTGTTGATGATGATCGTGACATACGGAATATACTCAGAGATATTTTAGTCTCATGTGGTTATCAAGTAGAGGAAGCTGATAACGGTAAAATGGCTTTAGAACTCATTGATATTGATCAGTTTGATCTTATTTTACTTGATGTCATGATGCCAGATATGGATGGGTGGAGTGTCCTACGAGAAATAAGAAGTCGCGACTATATTCCTGTCATTATGTTAACAGCCAGAAATCTTGAAAATGATGAGGTGTTTGGCTTTGAACTTGGTGCAGACGAGTATATAACGAAACCTTTTAGAAAAGCAATTCTGCTTGCAAGAATAAAAGCTGTACTCAAAAGAAATAATCAAAGTGAAAAAGAATATGAGTATACAATCGGGGCATTAAAAATAGACACGAATGCAGTATATGTGTCCAACAATGGAGAACAAGTCAAACTAAGTAGTACAGAGTATGAGTTGCTTGTATATCTTGTTGTGAATGCTGGCGTTGCATTATCACGCGAACAGTTACTGGATAAGGTATGGGGAATAGACTACTTCGGTGGAACACGAACTGTTGACACTCATATAAAGAGACTTCGCAAGAAGTTAGGACCAGCTTCTGAGTTCATTCATACAGTACGAGGTCATGGGTATAGGTTTGTAGGTGATTTTAATGAGCATAAGTAAAAAACTTTTTTCTTGGAATATCTGCTTTTATTCTTATTTTTGTTATTCTTTCATACAGCGGGTTTGTACTTTTTATGCCTGGGGTTGTTGAGAGCTTTAAGCAAGATGAAATGAAGGCAATAGCAAATAGGATAAAAAGTGCTGATAATGAATCTGTCGTTCAAACCTTGATAAGTGATCAATCAGCGTCATCAGATATTTCGATAGTTATAGAGGCAACTGGACTTGGCATGTATGGGTCAGATACCCGTGGACGTGGTCAAGGTCGAAATGGTGATGGGCTAGGTAGTATGCTTAAAAATACAGAATCAACTTCTGGTATTAGTTTTTATTATGCTGAACATCATGTACTCAATACACCCTTTATGATTTACAAAGATGCAACAAATCCAGACTACATTGTATATGTTATGAGACCAGCACAATCAATAAATGAGGTTGTAATGGTTGCAGGTCAGTTTTTCAGAAATATTGCAATTATAGCCATTTTATCAGGTCTAGTCTTTTCTTACATTTATTCAAGGCGTTTTGTTAACCCAATATTAAAGTTGAATAAGATTGCCAAACACATGGCTAAGCTTGATTTCACGCATTCCTATAATGAATTTGGGGAAGATGAAATAGGAGAGTTAGGAAGAAGTATTAACCATTTATCAGATCAGCTAAGCTGTGCACTTCGTGATTTGAAAAATGAATTAGAGCATTCAGAGCATCTGAATACTCAACAAAGAAGATTTCTAGCAGACGCTTCTCATGAACTAAAAAACCCCCTTGACTGTGATAATGGGGAATATAGAACAACTTAAAGATACTATAGAGCCTTCTAAGGCATCTGAGAAGTATATAAAGGCAACTATTAATGAAACAGAACATATGAGCCAAGTCATTAAGGACTTACTAAGAGTATCTGAACTAGAAAAGTGATCAGTCAGTGATTAATAAAACGGAAGTAGATATTGCTGCAATAATAGATGATGTCCTATTTAGCTTTTCTGAAATAATTAAGAAAAAGAATATCCAACTTGAATATGAACTAGAAGAAAGTATTCTATTTATGGCTGATGAAAAGCTAATGGAGACTGTTATAAGAAATATTATTGGAAATGCAATTGTTCATTCCTCTTATGGTGCAAAAGTAAAGCTTAGCTCAAGTATTGTTGGTGAAAAAACAACGAGTTGAAGTGTTTAATGAAACGGACTTCATTCCAGAAGACCGACTAAAGCTTGTGTTTGAGAGATTCAGTAAGTATCCAAATCAAAAGAATCAGAATAAGGCTACTGGACTTGGACTTTCTATTACAAAGAGTATTCTTGAAATGCATGAATTAGATTTTGGCTTGTTGAACGCTGACAATGGTGTGCTATTCTTTATTGAAATTTAACTCAAAAAAACTGTTTACAGGATGTTAATTTGTCTACAAGAAAAGCGCCAGAAATGCTGGCGCTTTATTATATCTAATCTGAAGTGAGAGTTCTTGAAGCTAAGATTTCTTTCTCCATAATATGTAGTTCCTGAATTTCCTCTTCCGTTAGGTGAGAAAGTATTTCCATTCGGAACATGTGGCTTAGTGCTTCTCGATTTTTATGTTCCTTGTCTCGAAGAGCATCCCAGTGAATTTTTCTGCGTTTTAGGTATAAATCATAGTCAACTACACGGGTTCCATCATCTAAAAATTCTAGTCCAAGTAAGATTTTCTTAATATGGATTGGATTATAGAATGTGAAAAATCGAACTTTGTATATGCCAACGGATAAGAAAATCGTTGCAGCGTCCGTTCCCCAAGACTCACCAAGAATAAGTCCAAGATCAAGTTTTTCAAGAATGTATGCTAATCTATTGTAATGAAGTTCAAAACGACCATAGGCATCATATATTTTAATTTTGAGTTCATACCAGTCTTCGTTATGAAGGCCTGCATTCAAATACTTTAGGTTTTGAAGTCGTAATGACTGAAGGACTTGTCTAAAGTCTTGTTCAGTATGTAGTGAAACAGGGTGCATTTGTGCGACAGACACAGGCTTAGTAATATTGCCCTTCGTGAATGAGATAATTGTCCCTTGTGATTGGTCATTTTTCTGAACAAACATTGGTGCCGCTTGGGCATCAAAGTCAGACTTAACCATATCAATAACTTGTTCTTCATCACCAATCAGTTTCATAATAGCAACACCAGGTCCAACTCGAGAGCTTCGTATGATTTTATTCTTATCTTTATTAATGACCTGTATCAGAACATCAAACATTTCTCCTTCTATTTTAACAAGTGCATTTACCTCCTCTAGAGCAAGGGTAGGTTTCATTTCTTTTACAAGATGAACCATAACATGTCTGTCAGTTGTTTCCCCAAAGAGAGCGCTAAGTTCATCAACATCGTTTGGAACAGGGTCATAAACATCAATTACATTGGTATGATCCTTGAGAAAAGCAATTGAATCCTCAATACTATCCACTTCAAAGATGAGAGTTTTATAACCGCCTCTTACTAGTTTTAGCATAATAGACCTCCTGTGAACGCTTTACATTCCGATTTTTTTTCTTCTGTTAAGACGACTGTCATTTGTTCCTGCAGGATATTCAAGCTGTACAATTTTTTTTAGTGTGTCGAGTTCAATAATATTAATGTGTTCAATTCCATTTAAATATGTTTTGTTGTTAATAGTTTGAGAGTTCATGGATAAATCATGTCCAAAGAAAGAAATGGATACTTCTTTTTCCCCAGTTAGATCTAGAGGAGCATAATGTGATATTTCAAACGTGTTGCCTTCAATAGTTATTTTAGAAGTTTCAGTCGTTAATTCAGCATTTGGAAAAATACCACTAACTAGATTTATATCGTCATGGTTGCCCGCTGCAATAAAAACTTTAGTTTTAGAATGCTGACAGAGTATTCTACCAAGTTTGCCGAGAGACTTTTTGTATTCATTAATTCTGAAAGGGTAAAGTTCAAGTTTGATATTATCGACCATGTCACCAGTATGGATTATATAGTCAGGTTCTAAAAGTTCAACTAATTTCTGCAGATTCCCATAGAACATGTGTGGGGTATCTGAAATATGAAGTAATGTTTTCCCCTTTAAACTTAGTGCTTCATCTGGAATATATAATCCTCCGGTTAGAGTTTTAAAAAATCTTTCTAAGTCTGGACATTTGGTACCCTTTCTAAACTAAACCAAGGCATTTTGCCTTATTTAATAATTATACCAGTTTTTAGGACGAGCCTCTCAGTTATGTTGCAACAAGTTTAGAAATAATAAGTTTATTCCATGTTGACGAGGCAAGTCTCATATCATATATTTATAATTAGACACTGAGTCAAGGAGAGATACAGATGAAGGCATACTTAGAAAATTTGATTTTAGAAAATAGACACTGGACATCACATGGACAGGTTGCCAATTATATTCCTGAGCTTGGAAAAGCGGATGGAGACCAACTAGGTATTTGTGTTAGAACCTTGGATGGAGATATGTTTTGTGCAGGTAATTATGATGTGCCATTCACTATCCAAAGTGTATCTAAACCGCTAGTTTTGTTATTAGCTTTAATGGATCAAGGGGAACAGAAAGTATTCGAAAAAGTTGGAATGGAGCCTACGGGTGATCCATTTAATTCAATGATCAGGCTTGAAACATTTGATCATCATACACCATATAATCCTATGATAAATGCAGGTGCTATTGCAGTTGCAGGCATGATTAAAGGGGAAGATGTTGATGACAGATTAGAGCGTATCATTGCACTTCTTAAAAAGCTTTCAGGTGGTGAATATGTCGGCTTCAATGAAAACGTTTACCTATCTGAAAAAAGAACAGGTAATCGTAATAGAGCAATGGCATATTTTATGAAGGAATTTGGCATTATAGATGAAAATGTTGAAGAGACATTAGATTTGTATTTTAGACAATGTTCTATTGAAATGACATGTAAGGGTGTGGCAAATGCTGCGTTAACTTTAGCAAATAACGGAATTGATCCTGTGTCAGGTGAGGTTATTGTGCCCAAAAGATTCGCAAGAGTTTCAAAGACCTTTATGATGACATGTGGAATGTATGATGCTTCAGGCGAGTTTGCAATGAATGTTGGTATTCCTTCTAAATCGGGTGTAGGTGGCGGTATCCTATGTTCTGTTCCAAAGCGAATGGGATTGGGTATTTGGTCCAGCGTTAGATGGAAAGGGCAATTCAATTGCTGGTATTAAAATGTTAGAAGCCTTGTCTAAGAAATACGATTTGTCATTATTCTAAAAAATGTTTTATAATAGTATAATAACGGAAAAGATATGGCTGTTTTAGTCATATCTTTTATAATAATAGTTCAATATGACAGTATGGGATAGATTTATATGACAGTAAGGGGTGTGACAATGCAGCAGGGGATCGGTGAAAATATTAAAGCATTACGTTTAGGTAATAAGATGACCTTAAAGGATTTGAGCGAGGCGACGGGACTTTCTATAGGATTTCTGTCACAGGTTGAACGTGGTCTAACTGCACTAGCGATCACATCACTAGAGAAGATTGCACATGCACTTGAAGTAGATTTATCATATTTCTTCCCCATGAAGAGTAAAAATGACAGTGAAATAATGAAGTCTTATGAGCGAGAAGTCTTTCAAGTAGAGAATAACGAGTATATTCATTATCATTTATCTAATCAACTAGATAAAATGGACATGATACCGAAATTGGTAGAACTCCTTCCTATGTCAGAAAATAAAGAGATTCCGTCCAACCAACACGACGGTGAAGAGTTTGTATACGTATTAGAAGGGATTTTCACACTTATATTGAATAATGAAAGACGTGACTTATACCCTGGTGATTCGGCCCACTTCTCTTCAAGTACTGTTCACAACTGGGCGAATTTCACAAATAAAACAGTGAAAGTTCTTGTTGTTCATACACCGAATGGTTTTAAGAATAATAAATAAGAAAAAAGCTGACGCCATAGTCTGGACTACGGCGTCAGCTTTTAAACGAAGACGTAAGAATTCCTATAAACACATAGGGGTTCTTTTTTTTGCCTCAAGTTACTCTTTTTCGGTATTAATACGTGGTGTAATAATTCGTAATGGCTCCTCACAATAAGAATTAACCTTGTCAATTGTTTCATCAGATAGAAGGCTATCAGAAATAATTCTATATTGCCGTGAAAGTGGAGTAATATGAAAATGACACTCATATAGAAACTTTGTGTGATCAGCAAGTATAAAGGCTTCTTTAGCAGAATTAAGCATGGCTCTGTTGATTTGTGCTTCAATGCGCAGTCCTGTATTTACTCCAGCTTTGTGAGATATACCAGATGGAGAAATGAATGCTTTATTAACGTATATGTCCTTCAAAAACAAAAGGGTGTCATTTGAATAAACATTTGAGGATCCTTTCACCAAATAGCCGCCAATAACAAAGATTTTAAAATTATGATCATGCTGACTCAGTTCGTAGGCTATATCGATGGAATTTGTAAAGATCTCCAAGTCTTTGTATTGAAATAGATATGGAATCATTGCGGAAGTTGTGGAAGCCCCCCTCAATAAGAATGACATCACCATCTTTTATATAAGATGCAGCTAATCTTCCGATTTCATCCTTTTCGGATTCAAGAATATTCTTTCTTGCGTTGACATCAGGACACCTTTCAATATCTTCAGGTACAATAGCACCTCCATGTGTTCGAATGAGTAGTCCCTTTTTTCTCAAGAATTCTTAAATCCCTCCTTATGGAGTCAACGGATAGGTCAAATCTCTCACTCAGTTCTGCAACAGAGACCCTACGGTCTTTATTTAGTTTTTTTTATAATTGAATTATGACGTTCTTCAATGAACATAGATTTCCTCCGTGATTCATGTTTGTTCATGTTTTGTATAGATAGCATATCAAAATATCAGAGATAAACCAAGTGTTCATTCATGAATGTTCATGCTTTGATAAATAATCTATTGTATATCTTCAGTAAATATGCTAGTCTATACTCGAAGGTGAACAAACGTGAATCAAAATGAATAAACGTGAACAGAGGGTGAATGATTTTTTTTAATGAACAGCAATTTCATTTCCTCTTTAGTAGAACTCGAGTCAAGTGAATTTTGGAGATGAGGTCAGGTATGAAACGAACAATAAGAAAGCTCCAATTGATGAATTTCTTCTTCTATGTACTTATGGTAGTGACTGCAGGTTTTGGAGTTCCCTATTTAAAAAGTTTGGGAATGAGCAATACTGAGGTTGGTCAAATCATGGCATGGACGATGGTTGCGGGCATTGTTGGACAGTTTGTAATGGGATATGTCTGTGATTTAAAGAAAACCATAAAAAAAAGTGTTTATAGCACAGACTGTTCTATTTGCAATAATCACAACTTATATGTTTTTTTACAAGTTCACTAACAATAAAATTGATAATATTGCCGATAGCAGGTTTTTTAAGATCGAGTATTGTATCTCTTACGGATAGTTGGATTTTAGAGATTGACCCTACTGTGAAGGAGAATTATGGCAAAGTCCGTGCATTTGGCTCCTTAGGCTGGGGTATATCAGCCATTATAATAGGGAAGTGGATAGATAGCATGGGTTGGACAAGTTTAGGGTATGTCCATTTAGTTTTGTCGGTAATACTACTGCTTACGGTTATGAGTGTCAAAGATGTTGAGAAATCGTCTGATCCAGAATCAAAAGTCACTATGACACATTTGAAGTCACTTCTTATGAACAGGAATTATATATACATAGTCACTTTATTTACTCTTTTATTCATCTCCATGCAAATGTATGCTATGTTCATGCCACTTTTAATAGAGGCAAAAGGAGGTGGACAAGTCGAAATTGGAATGTTTTTCATGATTTCGTCTTTCAGTGAAATTCCCATGTTCTTCTTCACCAAGAAACTCATTGAAAAAATGCGTGTAACGAAAATACTTATTATTTCAAGTGTGGCCTTTGTAATAAAGTTATCTATTGCAGCGTTTGCTGGTCAGATATTCTTACTTGTTTCAATAGGGGCTATGAATATAGTAACTTTCACACTTACCCTGTTTGCTGCTAAACAGCTAGTCGATGAGGTAAGTCCTGATAACCTGAAAACATCAGCACAAACAATTGCAATGAGCATCTACTTTGGAGTTAGTGGGTTTATAGCCTATAATTTTGGAGGCCTAATTTCAGATCAGATTGGCATTAAATCAACACTTATTCTTCAAGCAGCCATCTGTCTTATAGCCGTAGCAATGAGTGTTCGTTACCATGTACGTGGACTTGAAAAAGATCATGCTGTACAAGTACAAAAGGCTATAAGTTAATAAGCTTGGTACATATTATTTTGCTCCAACACAAGGTGGATTACTCCTCCACCTGCTTTTTATATAAGTGAGCCGTCAATTGACGGCTCATTTTTTTTGTAAATGCAACTTGAGTTGAACGAAACAGGGTGGATTTTTACACTGCAGCTGTTAATTCTACTGAGTTCGAGCTACGAAGAGAAGTAACGAGTTCTGGTTAGTTGACAAGTGAAATTCTTTTTCTTATAATTAGTTCGTGCAAACTAACTAATTTAGTCTTGATTGGAGGACCCCATGTGTACTGAAAAACGAAACTTGATTTTGTACTTGTTCGGAACCAACACTTCGGTATTTGGAGATGTTTTACTTACAACAGCACTTGCACTTTATGTCATGGAAATGACAAAGTCTCCCCAGGCATTTGGCGCAATTTTAGCGATGGCTTTTGTACCACGTCTTTTGTTAAACATCTTTTCAGGTGCTATTGTAGACAAACTAAATTCACGATACGTAATGATTGGTCTTGATTTTTTAAGGAGTGGTGTCTTGTTTGTAGTTTCGTCTATGAATGACATAAACATGAGTGTTCTTATACCGATGGTGCTATTTTTTGCAGCAGCAGATACCTTTTTTATTCCTGCTTCAATATCTGTTGTTCCAAGACTGTTCAAAAAGAATGAAATTAGTTTAGTAAATTCTATGGATCAATCATTGAGAAGTGTGTTTAATGTAGTGTCTCCACTGATTGCCAGCGCAATAATGTTAACTCTTGGGATACAAGTTGTACTTATTATTGACGCTTTAACTTTCGCATTTTCTGGTTTAGCAGAGTGTTTTTTAGTCTTTAATGAAAGTGAAAAAGTAAGGAAGAATGGAAATATCCTTGAAGACATTGTTGATGGCGTTAAGACGATTTTAAGTGATGTGAGAATTAGATCACTCATGATCAATGGGGCGCTGACACATCTTTTCTTATTCACATTTATAGAAATTGGGATGATCAGTCTACTTATAGTGACATTTAAAAGTCCAGAGTATCATTATGGGATACTTCAAAGCGTTATATCGGTAAGTGCCATAATTGCGTCGGCCATAGCCATTTCATATAGAAAAAAAAGGAGTGTTGCTGTACACATCAATTATGGAATCATTGGAATGATAGTATCAGTACTTTTATTCTTACCTTTGAGTTTTCAACCATTTTTGAATTTGTTATCATCGGAGCCTATTTATCCTCTGGTGTACCTATCAATAGGGTGTTTTGCAATGTATCTTTCATTTGGCTATTATGTTGTATTTTTTTAGATCCTTCTATCAATCGGTGGTTCCAAATGCTTATCTTGGACGTTTCTCATCACTGTTTATGATTCTTGTTTCGATTTCACGAATAATAGGAAGTTACACGTATGGCTGGATGTTTGAGAATATGTCGTTGATATATTCTGTAACAATACTCGGAATGGGAATGTTGATAAAACTAATGGTGCACATCCCATTTCTTAATGAAGAAAAAAGAAGACAGAAGGAGGAAGTGGCGTATCCTAAGTAAATATGATTTGATATACTGAGACTATCAAATGTACAAAGGTGGTCACATGGAACTATATCAACTCATAAATAAAACTTTACTTAAGTCATACAGAATAATCCGTGAGGAAAAGGACAAAGTTATTCCGGATGATGCATTAAATACAGTTACATATAATCAGTTTAATATATTATACTGGATAGACTCGATTGAAAATCCAACAATAACAGAGCTAGCGAAAGTTATGAAAATGACTAAACCGACTATGACAGTTCATATTCAAAATCTGGAGAAGCTTGGTCTAACTTTCAAGGAGAAAGCAGAAGATGACAAACGGAAGTCATACATTCGGATTTCTGAACTTGGACGAAAAAAAATTGAAAAAAGGTGAAAATAATGCCTTTCGAAGGCTTGAAGATTTGGTCAAGGAAAAGCTTAATGAAGATGAAGTCAAAGAGTTTAAGAGAATACTAGAAAAGCTAAATGTGGAATAATTAAAAGGTAGAGCAGATAAATGCTCTACCTTGTTTTATATAGAAAATTATATTTAGTACTATACAATCTTCTTAATTGCATAGCCTTCACCAACAAGGGCACTCATGATTGATGTTAAATGATCGTGACCATTTGTTTCAATTGTCACTTCAAGCATGACGCGTTTGAATCGATCTGGTGTTTTGAACTGGTTATGATCTAACTTAACAACATTAGCATTGGTTTTATAAAGCAGCTCAGAAATCTTAAGGAGTTCACCTGGCTGATCAGGTAAATCTACTGTGAAACAACAGACGCGACCTCTTGAAACAAGCCCTTTATTAATCATTGCTGAGATGTTTACAACGTCAATGTTACCACCACTAATTACAGACACAACCTTTTTTGTTTTTTCTCTTTAAGCTTTTTTAGACCAGCTAAGGGAAGGACACCAGCGGCTTCAGCGATGAGCTTATGGCGTTCGAGTAACAGGAGGAATGCTTCCATAATATCGTAATCATCTACAATGAGAATGTCATCTACATACTTTGGGATGATCTCAAAGGCTAATGCTCCAGGTTTTTTGACTGCAACACCTTCTGCAATTGTATTCACTATGTCCAGTTCAAATATACGGTTTTTTTTCGAGTGAAAGCTGCATTGCTCTTGCTCCAACCGGTTCAACGCCATACACCTTGATGTCTGGTTTTACCTGTTTAGCAGCAAATGCAATACCACTAATTAAACCACCACCACCGACTGGGACGAGTAGAATATCTGTATCTGGATGTTCCTCAAGGACTTCAAGAGCAATGGTACCTTGACCAGCAATGACATCAATATCGTCGAAGGGGTGAACAAACACAAGGTCATTTTTTTTCTTGGAGCTCAAGGGCTTTTTCATATGCGTCGTCGTAACATGTACCATGAAGCACAACTTCTGCACCAAGTCTTCGAGTTGATTCCACTTTAATTAGGGGCGTTGTTTGTGGCATTACAATTGTTGAGGGTGCTCCAGCTAAAGTTGCAGCGAGTGCAACACCTTGAGCGTGATTTCCCGCAGAACTTGCAATAAGCCCCTTTGCCTTTTCTTCTTTTGAAAGACATGCAATTTTATGACCGGCCCCTCTAATTTTGAATGCACCTGTCTTCTGAAGGTTTTCAGTTTTCATAAACACTTCATTTCCGGACTCACTACTGAATACGTCTGAGTACATAAGTGGTGTTCTATCGATAACACCTTCCAGATTCTTTTGTGCTTGTTTGACTTTCTCTAAAGTTAACTCTTTCTTTGCCATTTCAATTCCCTCCAAATATATACACATCGTTACCATCCGGTGGAGAATTGGAAAAGCTCTGCACTTTTCTCCAACTAAACAAAAAAAACTCGTCCTAATAAAAGGACGAGTTACTCGCTATACCACCTTCAGTTCCAACAAACCTACAGCCGATAACGAGGCTACCCGTTCCAGCTTACTACTAAAAGTTCAGCTGAAATGCTCAGGAGTGATTCGCTATGAAAAGTCTGTACTGATTCTCACCAACCATCAGCTCTCTTAAACAAGGATTATTTCATGCATGTCTCCATCAACGCGTTCTTTCGGGTTAATCAATGTGACCTGATAACACTCGAAAGAATTATTAAATTAACGTAATTTTACCATGCGCTGAGAAATTGTCAATGAATTCTGATTAAAACGGCAATTCTGTAGGAATATATCGATTATTTTGGTAAAGCCACATGGAAAGCGGGTAGAATACTTCAACAAATACAGACTATACAGAAACGGGGTGCGTGAAATGAGGAAAATTGAACCAGTTCGTGTTTTTGAGTTATTTGAGCAAATCAACGAAATCCCAAGATGTACAGGAGACGAAGAAGCTGTAGCAGCATTTATAGTGAACTTTGTAAAAAACTTAGGATTAGATGTAAATCAAGATAGTATTGGAAATGTGATTATTAAGAAAAAAGGCAGTTCAGGTTATGAAAGTTCTGCGCCATTAATTCTCCAAGGCCATATGGATATGCTTTGTATTAAATCACATGAATCAAATCATGATTTTACCAAAGATCCCCTAGAATTAAGTGTTTCTGGTGATCTTGTTCTGGCAAAAGAAACAGCCTTAGGCTCCGATAATGGTATTGCGATTGCATTTTATCTGTCACTACTTGAAAGCGACACAATTTCTCATCCGCCTCTTGAAGTGATTTTTACTGTACAGGAACAAGCTGGCTTAATTGGCGCTAGAGAGCTTGATGTATCAGGTCTATATGGACGATATCTCATAAATATGGATTCAGAATCCGAAGGTGAGTTTATCATCGGGTGTGCAGGAGAAAAACGTGTTAAATTACAGATGCCTTTAGAACGGGTAAGTCATGAGTATGACGTAGAGGTGACTATTAAAATATCTGGACTTAAAGGAGGTCACTCTGGTTTAAACATTCATCTAAATAGAGGAAACGCTGCTCAATTACTCGCTCAGAGTTTCTTTAAAATATCTGAAGTTGTACCAGCATCGCTTATATCAATGAGTGCTGGTGAGAAATATAACGTCATCCCACATTATGGAGAGTTAAGATTAGCTATTCCACACGATTCAGTAGAAACCTTTAAAAGAAAGATGGCTGAAATACACAGATTTATGGATTCATACTTAAATGAGAACAGTTTCGAAATTGAGTTTGATATTTGTCCTATTAAGAAGAGTGTTAATGTAGTAGATACAGAAGTAACAAGCAGGCTTATGGATCTATTAGTTGCCATACCAAATGGCGTTAATATTCTGAGTGAACGTACGTCAGAACTTGTTGATACATCTATGAACATTGGTATTCTAAGAGCTTACGATGATATGGCTGTACTTAAAGTATCAGTTAGAGGCATAACCGATCAAAGGTTAGAAACTGTGATTGACAAGTTAAAAGTACTATCGAGATTAACCTCTGCGGAGCTAACAATAGAAAATACCTATCCGTCATGGAATGATATGGGGGATAATTATCTTAGAAGAGTGTTTAAGCAGGCTTATAAGGAGCAGTTTGGAGATGATCCAAAAATGCGGTCTATTCATGCTGGATTAGAGTGCTCAATCCTAGCACAAAAGCTTGGGGAGCGCCATCTTCAACCTCCAATTGAGATGATTTCATTTGGGCCAGATATATTTGATGCACACACACCTGAAGAAGCAATGAGTATATCTTCAGTGAGGAGAACATGGGGACTATTTCAGTATATATTGAAGCAAATGAATGAGTAATAGGTTGAAATTTAGTTATTGTCAGTTCTGTCCATAATTGAACTTTGATTTTGTGACATCTGCGAATAGTCGCAAAGACTTCCATGTCTTATAATGATTATAGTGAAAAGATAAATGGAGGTTTTGAAAATGGCAGGATTAAAGCTAAATAAAATTAATAAGATCTATCCGAATGGTTTCCATGCCGCTAAGGATGTTGAATTAAAAATTGAAGACAAGGAGTTTATGGTTCTTGTTGGTCCGTCTGGTTGTGGTAAGACAACAACACTACGTATGATTGCTGGTCTTGAGGAAATCTCAAATGGTGAACTTCTTATTGGTGAAAATGTTGTAAATGACATTCCGCCAAAAGATCGTGACATTGCGATGGTGTTCCAGAACTATGCACTATACCCTCATATGACTGTGTATGACAATATGGCATTCGGTCTTAAACTTAGAAAACAGTCTAAGTCTGAAATTGATGAGCGCGTTACAAATGCTGCACAGATTCTAGGTATTGAGCCACTTCTAGATCGAAAACCGAAACAACTTTCCGGTGGACAAAGACAACGTGTTGCCCTAGGTCGAGCAATAGTACGTAATCCTAAGGTATTCCTTATGGATGAGCCACTATCAAACCTTGATGCTAAACTACGTGTTCAGATGCGCTCTGAGCTGATCAAACTACATCACGAATTATCAACAACTTTTGTTTATGTAACACATGACCAAACAGAAGCAATGACAATGGGCACTCGTATTTGTGTTATGAATGCAGGAGAAATTCAACAGGTTGACGCTCCGAGTACTATTTACGACAAGCCTGTGAATATGTTTGTTGCAGGTTTCATAGGCGCCCCCCAAATGAACTTCCTTGATGGTACTGTCAAAGAAGATGGTGGACGTGTTTACCTTGAAGTTAATGGCACTGCTGTTGAACTTTCTAAGGAAAGATCAGATGTTGCTAAGAATAAGGGATATGTAGGTAAGGAAGTTGTTGTGGGTATCAGGCCTGAGCACATTATTCTTGGTGGTGAAGGTCCAAAAATTGAAGGGAAAGTTACTGTAACAGAGTTACTTGGCGCAGAACTAATTCTTTATATTGGCACTGGATCAAAAGAGCTGATCGGGCGAGTTGACCCAGATGCAGGTCTGAAAATCGATGATAAAGTGACATTCTCTTTTGCACCGGACAAGATTCACCTATTCGATAAGGAAACGGAACAATCGATCATCTTTGGATAATCGGTGACTGCAAAATATTGTATATTAATATATACTTAGATGAGAGTCAGGCTAATTGTCTGGCTCTCAGTTTATATGTAAGAGTGCATTTTGTAGGGAGGACATAGTATGGATTCTGAAATTAGAGGGCGGTTTTCTGAAATACAAAAGAGCATAAAATGGCCAGTGTATTTATTTGACTATCAAGGGAAGTGTATTGATGCAAATAATCATGAGAAGATTGGTGAAAAGGTCGATGTGCCTGATATTCCAAATGGCAACATAGTGACTACTGGAAAGTTTCAATGGATATCTGTAGGGTCTCGTATGGGTGTTAATACATATTATATAGCCCTATTTGGAGCAGATGAAGCAGCAACAGGTGCAATGAACCTGATCCGAATTATGTTTAGGGAAGAACATAAAGAACTCGATAAAAACACTGTTCTTAGATCCTTGTTATTTGAGCAGGGCAGCGAGTCATATAGCGCTGACGATTTAGAGGAAGTTGGCCTTACAAGGGCTGACTACCTAAATGTGGTAATTATAGATCATAAAGGGGCTCAATCTAGCGAAGTAAAAGTTGTATGCGAGAATATAATAGATGAAATTCTCGTTGTTGAAGTTGATAGAAACCATGTTGCCATGGTTGTTCTTGATCAGGCTGTAATAGAAGAAACGCTTGAAATTGTTCTTTCTGAAATGAATACAGAACTTCTTATTCCAGCAAAAGCGAGTGTCGGAAAAGCCGTAGCAGATTGGGACATGTTATACAGATCCTATAAGAGTGCAAAGTCTGCCCTTGTTCTTGGTAAGAAATTAGGCAATGAAGAGAACGTGTATTATTATGATCAAATGATGATATATCATTTAATACATGAAATTAATGAAGATGCCAGAGACCGATACTTCAAAGATTATGGCGGGGTATTTAAGGACTTGGTGCATGATGAGGAATTAATACAAACTGCGATTCGATTTTTTGAAAATGACCTAAATATAACGGAGACGTCCCGCCAGCTTTATGTTCATAGAAATACTCTTATTTACAGACTAAACAAGATTGAAAAGCTGACAGCTCTTGATTTAAGGTCGTTTGACGATGCAATACAGTTCTTTCTGCTTATGCTAATTTGGCGACTAGGTGACTATGAAGTCGAATAGCAGAATAACTAAACAATGATTTATGAAGAGAACTTTGCATAAAAGGTTCTCTTTTTTGTCACAATTGCGCTATCGTTTGCACAGAATTATAACAATAAATTCAAGGAAATCGATTTTTTTTCCTAATTCATTGACGGTTTTGCTACAAATATGTTAAAATGATGTTGCAACAAGCCATATTTTTTTACCCACTTGTGCAAACGTATGCACAACGAGGTGCAAACACTCATATCATTCATGCAATCTGTATGAAGTAAGCTCAAATGGATTATTATGAATAATCTGGGTTACATATGTTTGCCTCGAAGAAAAATTTTACGGAGGGGAATTTAATGAAAAAGTTTTTAAGTCTTCTTATGGTAATGACTCTTGCAGCTTCAATGCTAGCGGGTTGTTCATCAGCTCCAGAGGCTCCAGCAGAAACTCCTGCTGAGACGCCAGCAGAAACACCAGCAGAAACTCCGGCTGAAGAACCAGCTGAAATGGTAGAGGTTGATATCTTCCAATTCAAGGTTGAAATTGTTGAAGCACTGGAAAAGGCAGTTGAAATGTACGAAGCCGACAATCCTAACGTGAAGATTAATCTTCAAACAGTTGGTGGCGGTGACGATTATGGTGCAGCACTTCGTGCACAGTTCCAGTCAGGCAACGAACCAGATATTTACAATATCGGTGGCCCACAAGATTTAGCAGACTGGACAGGCAAACTTGAAGACCTTTCAGATGCTCCTTGGGCAGATAAAGTTCTTTCAGGTGTAACATCAGGTGTAACTGTTGGTGACGAGATCTTTGGTCTTCCATATAACATCGAAGGTTACGGTCTGGCTTATAACAAGGCAATCTTTGAGGCTGCAGGCGTTGACGCATCTTCAATCGATACATTTGACAAGCTTGAATCAGCTCTTATGACTATCAAGGCTAAGATTGATTCTGGCGAACTAAAAGGTGATTTCCCATTACTTGAAGCTCCTGTATCATTTGCAGCAGCAGAAACTTGGGTAACTGGTCTTCATGCATCTAATGGTGCATTCTCTAACGAATTTGCAAGTTCAGTTGAAGCTTACAATGCTGAAAATATTGAATTTACACATGCAGATTCTTACAAGGCATACCTTGATCTAATGGCTGATTACTCGCCAAATGCAGATAGCAAACCTAAAATGAATTCAGTTGATTACGCAACACAAGTTGACGAAGGTATTGCAATCGAACGTGTTGCAGTTATCCAACAAGGTAACTGGATTTACGGCGGTGTTGCAGGTATCGACCAAAAAGTAGCAGACAACCTAGGTTTCCTACCACTTCCTATGAAGGGTGTTAAGGAAGACTCTATCGCTATTGGTGTGCCAATGTACTGGTCAATTAATAGTGGATCTGCAGATGCTGATAAGGCTGCTGCAAAAGACTTCCTAAACTGGCTATATACGTCTGAAGAAGGCAAGAAGCTAGTTGTTAATGAAATGTTCTTTATTCCACCACTATCGGGTTATGACAATGTTCAACCTGCTGACCCACTAGCTAAGGATATTATGATGTACGCTAACGAAGGACGCACAATGCCATGGGTATTCATGGGATATCCTACAGATTGGGGTATGGGCATTCTTGGTGAGCAAGTACAGAAGTACTATGCTGGCGCTGCAACATGGGAAGAAGTTGTTGAAACTGTAACAGCTAAATGGAATGAAATGAGATAATTGATGATGGGGGAGCTTGCCTCCCCCCCCTCTTCTATAGAAAAAGTTTAAATTAATTTGAGAAGTAATTGAAATAGAGTATTTACTATCAGAGCACAATCAGTTTATAAGAACCATTTGCAATTATTCGTAAGTTTTAATGTGTGAAAAAAGAGAGACACCATCGTGTCAAATAGAAGAACTCGCAAACTTCATGACACATGAATTAATATCGGAATAATACATGATTCGCGAATGCGAACATGATCAAGCAATCGGACTTGCGCATAGAAAAGCTGGAGCAAATCGCTCAGGCTATGGAAAACTCTGACTGACCACATTTTTGAAAATGATATTAGGAGGAAGCAATGAAGAAATCAAGGTTTTGGTTCTGGTTATTCGTCGGACCGATCCTGATTGCATTTTTAACAGTGGTTATCATTCCAATGCTAAGAGGATTCTACTTCTCATTCGCAGAGTGGAACGGCATATCTAATGATGTCAACTTAATCGGACTAGATAACTACTTTCGTGCATTTCAGGATGAAGAGTTCATTAACTCATTTTTTTTCTTTACAGCAAAATTTGCCGCAGTTTCAGTTGTGGCAATCAATTTAATAGGATTCAGTTTAGCACTTCTTGTTACGCAAGGTCTAAAAGGGTCCAATATTCAAAGAAGTATATTCTTCATGCCAAACCTAATAGGTGGTTTAATCCTTGGTTTCGTATGGCAGTTCATCTTTACGAAGGCTTTTGATGCTTTTGGTAGCCACTGGGGCATTCCGTTCTTTGAAGGCTGGTTGTCTACAACAACAACTGGTTTTTGGGGACTTGTAATACTAATGTCATGGCAAATGTCAGGTTATATGATGATTATATACATTGCCGCGATCCAGAGTATTCCTGAATCACTAAATGAAGCAGCGAAAATTGACGGTGCAAATGCATGGCAAAGACTATTAAATATAACTATTCCAATGGTTATGCCGGCATTTACAATTGGATTGTTCTTGTCACTTTCCAATTCATTTAAACTGTTTGATCAGAACCTCGCACTTACACGTGGTGGTCCATATGGTTCGACAGAAATGCTTGCACTAAATATTTATCAAACAGCGTTTGCGCGAAACCAATTCGGTTATGCACAAGCAAAGGCCGTAATATTCCTTATTGCAGTTGCGGCTATTACACTCACACAAATCTACTTTACTAAGCAGAGGGAGGTGGAGATGTAATGCCACATGAGAAAAGGAAAAAGCTAATTTTAGGAATTGTATCGTGGGTAATGGCGATTCTATTCTTGTCTCCATTTTATATCGTAGCAACAAATTCACTTAAGACACAAAAGGGTATTTTTGTTGGAATTACAAGTTTACCTTTCGGAGAATACTTCAGTCCGCAGAACTATGTAGAAGCCTTTGATAAACTTGATTTTATAAAATCATTCTTTAACTCACTTATGATTACATCAGCAAGTACTGTAATCATCATCGTGTTTGCATCAATGGCGGCTTGGATGCTTGTTCGAACAAGATCTAAGTTTTCAACTGGTTTATACTTCATGTTTGCTGCTGCAATGCTCATTCCGTTCCAATCTGTTATGTTACCGTTAATAAACTTAATGGGCAAGATCGGATTTTTAAATCCAGGTGGTCTTGTATTTATGTACTTAGGGTTCGGTTCAAGTCTAGCAATTATTATGTATCATGGATTTATTAAAGGCATCCCAGTTGCGCTTGAAGAAGCGGCATTAATTGATGGTTGTAATAAATTCCAGACATACTGGTATATTGTTCTTCCGCTTCTTAAACCAATAACAGTAACGGTTAGTATTTTGAATGTAATGTGGATCTGGAATGACTTCCTTCTTCCACAGCTTGTAATTAATAGACCAGAGTGGCACACAATACCGCTGAAGATGTTCTTCTTCTTCGGACAGTTTAGTAAAAAATGGCACCTTGCACTTGCTGGTCTTACAATCAGTATGATCCCAATCATTATCTTCTATTTCTTTGCACAAAAGCATATTGTCAAAGGAATTGCACAGGGCTCCATTAAGTAGACTTATAGAATCTTGCACATCAAAGCAAATATAGTTTTGGATAATGTGCAAGATTCTTTTACTAAATCTTTATCTTTTCGAACAGAAATCAGTATGATATTATGATAACATCGGTCGAAACCGAGAAACATCAGTTACTGAAGGAAGTGTGTAATATGGCAGTCACAATAAAAGACGTGGCAAAGTTGGCGAATGTTTCGCCATCAACAGTTTCAAGAGTTATCGCAAATAATCCACGCATCAGTGACGCAACGAAACGTATCGTCTTTGAAGCAATGGAGGAACTTAATTATAGACCTAATGCCATTGCAAGAAGTTTGGCGAATCAGTCGACTCAAACGCTGGGACTAATTCTCCCGAGTACAGATGAGAACCTGTTTAAGAATCCATTTTTCATTGAAGTTATGCGTGGGATCAGTCTATATGCACAGAAAAAGGGATATAGAATCATGTACACTTATAGTGCCAATCCTGATGAAGAGGTTCACTTTATTGAAGACTTTATTCAGAGCAAATGGGTAGACGGAGTGGTTCTATTATCAGCGCAGGAAAATGATAAATGTATTGAGTATTTGAAACAATCTGATTTTCCATTTGTTGTGGTTGGTCGTCCAGAAATTACTGATGATGTTCTTTGGGTCGATAATGACAACTTCCAGGCAACCTATAATGTTGTGAATCATTTGATTCAAAAGGGCTGTGGAAAAATTGCGTTTGTAGGTGGACCATTAACAATGAACTTCTCCCGTGATCGTCTTGAAGGATTTAAGAGGGCAATGGAGGTTAGAGGATTACCTGTAAAGAAAGATCAAGTCATTGAAATGCCAGATCTAACGATAGAATACGGGTATGAAGCCATGATTAAGCTCTTAGACCGCATGGAACCAGACGCGGTTGTGACCACGGATGATTTTCTAGCTATTGGTGTGAATAGATATATCAATGAACATGGTTTGAAAACTAAAGTTGTTGGATTTAACAATATTCCTCTAGGAGAGTATCAGACACCGAGTCTAACAAGTGTTGATATAGATGCTGAGTCTTTAGGCTATCAAGCCGCTAAGCTTCTTATAAACAGCTTGAAAGGCATAGAAAATGTACTGAATCACTTCATAGTGGAGACGAATTTAGTTGAACGTCAATCAACAATCAGAAAAGAGTAAACTACAGTCTTGGGACTTAATTGTCCTAAGGCTTTTTTTATGTGTGTAAAATTATATGATATAATTTTAAAAAAAATCAAAATTATGGGGGGAAAGTATGAGTTTGAGTTATGCATATGTATCAGTTACGATCATTTCCCTGGTACTGATTGTTGGGGCATTGGTAATTGCTTTGAAACATAAATCTGAAAAGATTGGGCAAGCCTTAAGCCTGGTTTTAATGTTCATTCTAATTGGGTCATTTTGTAAGATGATGGAACTTGGGAGTACGAGTTTCGAAGCGAAACACCTATGGAGAAATTTATCACAAGTTGGACTATTTTTACTGCCAGCGTCATCATACAATTTCATTATGGTGTACTCTAATGAACAAAGGGCATTGTTTAACAGATTTCGGATTATCAACTTTGTATTTGCATTTACATGTGTTCTTCTTATATTCACTAACGATGTACATGGAATTATGAGAGTCTCCGTTGATATGGTTGATACAGGCCTAGGTTTCAGTTTGAAAGTCACACAAACATTATTCGGAAAAATCTGTGTGACTCTTAACACTCTAATGAATGTAATAGCTATGATAAAGCTTTGGATCTATATGCGAACAACTTCAAGTACAACTAAAATGCAGGTACGCATGATTCTTATTGGTTTTATTATTCCAATTGCATTTACCTATACAAAAAGTGCTATTGCTAAGGCTTCTGGCGTTGAAATACCAATACCATTTTACTTTATGATAGGCATTATTTTTATATTATGGGGTGTGTATAGATATGATTTCATGGCTATTTCACCCATTGCAAGGGATTGGGTTATAGATGAAGTTAATGTAGGCATGGTCTTTACGAATCCAGATAATCAAGTGGTTGATACGAATCGTTATGCTAGAGAAATGATAAAAAACAAGTATGAAAGTATTGAACACATGATAAGCCTCCACAATGAGTGGTCAAAAGCACTTTCAAAAGGTGAAGATGCTGCTATTGAGATTACAACTATAGCTGACATTAATAAAAGAAATGAAGATGTACAGACATTTTCAATTCAGGTTCATGACCTTTGCAAAAAAAATAAGTCAATAGGTGCAGTATCACTCATTACTGATATATCGGAGCAGAAGGCTTATCGAGTGTTTTTAGAACACAGAGCAGAACGAGATAGTATGACACAGGTTTATAATAGAGAAACCTTTTCAAGTCATATTGAAAGGGTCGTCTCTGAATTATCTGCAAATACTCTATGCGGACTGATGATCTTTGATATTGATAAATTTAAGTTAATAAATGACACATATGGTCATCAGAATGGTGACGATGTTATTAAGAAAATCATAGAAATCATTAGATTGTCTTGTAGAGAAAGTGACCTAATTGGCAGACTTGGTGGAGATGAGTTTATGATTTTTATAGAGCAAACAGACAAAGGTGGCACCGATCATTTAATTCGTAGAATTCAAAAAGGAATTGATAGTTCAGAGTTTCTATGTGGAACAAGTCAAATTAAACCAACCATTAGTATTGGTGTAACACTACGCTCAATGGAAAACATTGGCTTCAAACAAATGTATAAAGAGGCAGATGAAGCGCTTTACAAGGCGAAAGAAGAAGGTAGAAACAGGGCCTGTTATTATCAGGATATGTAGTCTAATACAAAAAGGGGGTGGACAATTAAAATTGTTCACCCCCTTTTACATAAAAACGTCTTAAACTATCCTAATGATCATGGTGTGTATGAAGCTTTTCAATAGCTTCATCGATCCAATTTGACTGAAGCTTCACAACCGATTGGAATTTTTCTTGGTCTGAATATGGGAGAATATAATCTAGTGACTTAAGTGAAGTCATATAATTAGAAACAATTTTAGCCAGTTCGCTATCTGGGTGATTCACAAGTGTCTTATCATAACTATCAAGAACTTCTTGCAGCATTTTGTTATCTTCCCAGCCCACAACAGGTGTGTTGTTCATACCAAGAAGATATGAACTACTATAGAATCGGTACAGACTTTCAAGTTTAGAGTAAAGGTCCTCATTGTGAATAATCTTCATTGCTTTTTCAGTATTAACAGCTCGTCTTGATAGTTCGTCCCAGCTAATGATAATACCTGCATCAGCTGCTGTGATACTATCAGCTTCATCAGACATGACAAGAATAAATGCCATGACTTCCTCAGGAACCTTCTCACTTAAAGATTTAAGTTGGGAGTAGTCAACAAATGGATACGGACTGCCCTCAAGCCATATGAATTTAAATCCACTGCTTAGCAAGCTTTCTATAATAGCCTTGTGTGTTTCGTTTGAAATTTTATCAAGGTCATATGAGTCGGTTTCGTAATCAAAAGCTTGACCAAGGGAAGTGTCCATTCTGAACATAGGGCCATCTTCAAAATACATTTGGTCAGAATAGTTCATTGACCAGTTTTCCAAATACTTATCAAATTTAGCAAATAGAATACTTGCTAAATGATCGGGCATTTGTGGAAGTAGTTCAATGACGTCGTCATAGACATCACTTGGTGACTCCATTTCAAATCTGGAGATCATTGTTTTATAAGAAGTGGTGGCATCTTCATCAGAAAGTTTTACGAGATCCTTTTCCGTTGTGGTTTCATCTTCTTGAGTATCTTCATCATTATCAATTGAATCATCTGACGCGTCTTCAGTGGTACCGTCTGAATCGTCTATAGAGTCATCTATAAGCTGATCTTCAGTTGAGTCGGAGCCAGTTGAATCAGAAGTTTCAACCTGTGGTTGGGTATCAATATTGTCCTTTGAAGTGTTGTCATCTTTACATGCAGTTAAACCAAACACAAGGGTTAGTGCAGTTAACAGTATGGCTAACTTTTTCATATGTATCCTCCTAAGAGTTGTAGTTCACCTAATATCCATCATTATAAACTTAAAATGTGTAGATGGTGTATCAAAGCGATTACAATTGGATTAAGAGGGGATTAATGTTATTTTACGCTATACATTAACTCATAATACTGTTTGAGCATACGTTTTATATCGTACTGCTCAAAAGTGTCATTTATGCTAGCCTGCATCATTTCTATCCATTTCGCTTTATCAGAATAATAAGTTGGTATAACCTTGTTTTCAAGAACAGAGTAGAGGGCTTTGAGATCATGTTCATCTAGAAGGGTGTCGTTGTCGGACTCAAAACCGTCGCCGAATTGCCAACCGTTAATTCCGTCATTGCACGCTTCAGGCCACCATCCATCGAGAATGGAGAAGTTAAGAACACCGTTCATTGCAGCTTTCATACCAGATGTTCCACTGGCTTCCTTTGGTCTTCTGGGATTGTTCAACCATACATCAGAACCACGCGTTAACATAGCACCAATTTCCATGTCATAATCTTCTAGGAAAACAACGGCTTTCGGATACTTGCGTGTCATTTTGACAAGATTTGAAACAATTGATTTGCCAAGGTCATCAAGAGGGTGTGCTTTGCCTGAAAATATTATTTGAATCTTATTGTCTTCAAGAAGTGGACTAATTATTCTTTCGTCAGAAAATATAAAGTTACTTCTTTTGTAAGGGGCAGCTCGACGTGAGAAACCAATGGTCAGTACATCTGGGTCAAGTTCAATGCCTGTTCTTTGTTTTACAAAACTTATAAGTTTATTTTTGTTTTCGACGTGATGATTCCAGAGTGAGCTTGTGTCGTTTACTGACGCAATCATTCGTTGGTCGACCCAGGTAGGTATATGTATCGCGTTGGTAATACCAATAATGTCTGATCGACCTTCGATATGAGACCACATTTTGTTTGCTGTTTGCATATGAAGCTCTGCAACACCATTACTAATTCTAGATAGTCTTAAAGCCGCAACAGTCATATTAAACGGCTTACCACCAATCTTAGTAAGTTGTTTCTCGCTTAGTGTATTGTTAGCACCCATATACATTAACCGATCAATATAATGGGTTTCATTACCCTGAACAACTGGTGTATGTGTTGTAAATACAACTTGGTCTTTCGTCTTTTTAACGGAGCGTTTGAATGAAAGCCCTGTTGACATTTGTTCACGAATTAGCTCAAGTCCTGCAAATACTGCGTGTCCTTCGTTGAAGTGATATACGTCCACATCAATACCTAGAGCCGTAGTGCGCGAATGCCACCTATTCCCAGTACAATTTCCTGAGCGATTCGTTCTTCACCGAACCATCCGTACAATTGTCCAGTAATCCATGGATCCTCGTTCTCGGGCAAATCTGTATCGAGCAGATAAAGGGGCACGTTCCCGAAATTATCACATTTCCAAACTTTACAAAGAACTCTGCGTTCTCTTATATCAACGCTTACTTTAACACCAGTGTCTTCAAGGAAATCGTAGTTATAGTTGTGGTAGCAGTCAAAGGCGTTACCATTTTCGTCTATGCGTTGTTCTGTATATCCTTGTTTCCACTTAATGCCTATACCTACAATAGGGTAGTCATTGTCTTTGGCGCCTTTTAGGTAGTCGCCCGCCAGTATTCCAAGTCCGCCTGCGTATAGTTTGAAATTACTTTCTAGTGCATATTCCATACTAAAATATGCTACTTTTGATCGTTTATTCATATTAAACACCTCGCTTCAATATACAAAATAGGCCAGTGCACGATGTGCACTGGCTGTTGTTATAAGTTATATGAGCAGTTGTGTTTAGTCGATAGCACGGTTGTGATCTGTTGGAACGATCACTTGTGCATCAGCTGTTAGATCATATGATCTTCCGTATACTTCAATTTTTTAGAGGTTCACCGGAAACCATTTTGATCGATACATTTTCCTTATCAATACCAACAACAAGAAGTCTATTTCTAAACAACATATGGAAGTTTAGACCGTTCCAATTAGTAGGTAGGAATGGGTTAAACTTAGGTACACCGTCGGCTGTACTGAATCCACCGAAACCATATACAACAGACATCCAAGTACCAGCCATAGATGTAATGTGTAGACCGTCGTCAGTGTCGTTGTTGTAGTTATCTAGATCAAGTCTTGCAGAACGTTGATAAAGCTCGTAAGCTTTGTTATGGTATCCGATCTCACCAGCAATAATTGAATAGACACAAGGTGAAAGAGAAGACTCATGAACCGTACGTGGTTCATAGAAGTCAAAGTTTCGTTTCTTAGTATCAGCGTCATATCGTTCATTTAAGAAGAAAATGCCTTGAAGAACATCAGCTTGCTTAATGAAACATGAACGAAGGATTTTGTCCCAGGACCATTTTTGGTTAAGTGGAAGGTCAGCAGGGTCTAACTCTGACACAAGAATCTGCTCTTTGTCCATATACCCATCTTGTTGTGCAAATACATCCAGTTCTTCAATTTCTGGTAAATAAATTTTATCAATAATGTCTTTCCAAGTCGTGAATTCATCTTCAATAAAATCATATTTAGCAAGAATTTCATCAGCACGCTTCGAGTTACTGTTTTTAACATACTCAAGTGCTTCAAGAGAGTACTCAAGTGTCCAAGCTGCCATTAGATTTGTATACCAGTTGTTGTTTACGTTATTTTCGTATTCATTTGGACCGGTTACACCTAACATCATGTAACAATCTTTGTATGGATTGTAATTTACACGATCAGCCCAGAAACGGCTAATGTTTAAAAGAACATCTAGACCATATTCAACTAAATAATCAGACTCACCAGTGTATCGAATGTAGTTGAATATTCCATAAGCAATAGCGGCGTTTCTATGGATTTCTTCAAAGGTAATTTCCCACTCATTGTGACATTCTTCACCATTCATTGTCACCATAGGGTAAAGAGCGCCTTTAAGGCCAAGTTTTGCAGCGTTTTCTATGGCTTTTTCAAGGTGTTCGTATCGATATACTAGAAGGTTTCTTGGGATTTGCTCATGACTCGTTGAAAGATAGAATGGAAGACAGTAGGCTTCAGTGTCCCAGTAAGTACTGCCACCATATTTTTCGCCAGTAAAGCCTTTTGGGCCAATGTTAAGCCTTGGATCCTCACCATTATATGTTTGCTTCATGTGGTAAATATTAAAACGAATACCTTGCTGTGCAGCGATATCACCGTCAATTTCGATGTCTGCTTCTTTCCAGATGTCTGCCCACTTAGCTGTATGATCGGCGTAAAGCTTTTCAAAGCCAGCCTTGTATGCATCTGTAAGTTTTTTCTCACCATAAACAGACAAGTCATTAAGATCATGATCGCGATCAGTAACTAGGGTAAAGTATTTAAATAGAGCTACGTTTTCGCCAGCTTTCAGATCAGTTTCAAATACATGTTCTATATATTTGTCATCTTCTTTAATAGAGACAGGGGCAGCAATAACATCTGATCCTTTTCTTAAAACTGATTTAGTTGCAGCGTGAACTGTGAAACCAGTTTTCTTCGTTGTCATTGTGATTGAACCCATGTTATTGTCACAAGACTGGGAACAGTTTTCCCAGAAGAATTCATCGTAGTTTGCATCTTCGTTGTGTACATTACCGTTTAGGTATGGTGTAAACTTAATGTTAGCATTATTATTCGCTGTTATTTCATATGAAATAGCGCCAACCTCAACCATATCATAGCTTAGGAAACGCTTAATTTTAAAATCAAATGACTTACCATTTACATTGTAAGTAAAAGAACGGTCAAGGCAACCATTTTTCATATCGAGAATTCTTGTGAAGTTTTCAGGTTGTATTTTTCCTAGATCAACGGTGTCACCATCGATTTCAACATGAATGCCAATGACATTCGTACCATTAAGAACTTTTGCGAAGTACTCAGGATACCCGTTTTTCCACCAACCAACTCTTGTTTTATCAGGATAGTAAACACCAGCAGCATAAGAACCCTGTAGGCTGTCACCAGTGAAATCCTCTTCAAAGTTTCCTCTATGTCCCATGTGACCATTACCAAGACTCATCAAACTTTCGTAAAGACGATTATCTTCAGGATGATAACCTTCCTCGATGATATGCCATGGATGCTCTATTACATATTTCAAAACAAACACCTGCTTTCTAATTTGTTTGTGCAATCGGTTGCATAATTAGTTAAAAAAAAATAGAACTCGCTATGTCCATTATACCAGAAAATGAATAAAAGTGTTATATTGAGTTGCGAATTTAGGTCAAATTTTTAATTTTGTACGATATGTACAATAGATGTTGTGCAATTTTATGCCCTTTGCTTTATTTCTACGGAAAAGATTTGTGCAAACGATGTCTTTGGTATAATCTAAGATGCAAGATTGCATTAAACCTTCATATTTAATGAGGACATAGACGATAATTTTCTGATAAAGAAAATATTTATAGTAAAATTAAAGGAGAGCAGAGAATCATGGCGAAACAATATAAAGGTATATATTTGATCTTGACGGTGTACTTGTTGATACAGCTAGGTATCATTTTAAGGCATGGAAAAGACTTGCGAACGAGCTTGACATTCCATTTAATGAGGATGACAACGAACGCTTAAAGGGTGTAAGCCGTATGGCTTCGCTTGATATTATTCTTGAGCTAGGAAATAGAACTCTTTCCGAAGAGGAGAAAATAGCACTTGCCACTCGCAAGAATGAATGGTATGTTGAATTTATATCTAAAATGGATGCTTCAGAAATCCTTCCAGGAGCTCTGGAGTTCTTAAAGCTTTTAAAAGAGAATGGATTTAAGTGTGCTCTTGGATCTGCAAGTAAAAATGCAGGTCTAATCCTGACACGTACAGGTATGACAGAGTACTTTGATACTATAGTAGATGGAACGCACGTCTCTAAGGCAAAGCCTGACCCTGAAGTGTTTACTCTGGGCGCTAAGAACATGAATTTGCCTTATGAAGAATGTGTTGTATTTGAGGACAGCGTAGCTGGGCTACAGGCTGCTAAAGCAGCAGGCATGGTAGCAGTAGGCATCGGTGAAGCAAACGTCCTTACGGATGCAGATATGGTTGTTAAGGACCTATCTGAATTCAACCTTAATATGCTTTAAAGCCTTTGGCTTCACACACACACAAATTTGTACTAAAGCCCGACTGTTTGGAACTCCAAATAGTCGGGCTTCAGTACTTTTTGGGATGTTATCTGGGCGCAATGCTTCGTTGCCAGTATTGAATCGAGTCAATCGCGTACGTGAGTACGCTCATGACACAATCCAATATTGGCGCCTTGCCTTGCACTCCAACTAACACCCCAAAAAGAATATTTAAAATTTGGTGTTTAGCAAAAAAAGAGTAATATGCCAACTCTTTTCGTTCTATTAATTTAATATTGAGTCAGTTTGTGTTAAAATTTTATTGCACTTAATTATTCAGTTTATGATGAAGACACAATGGAAGGTGGATACATATGTTTCGTACTTTAATATGGTTTAGTTATTTATGGATGACTTTACTTGGATCAATACCAAAAATGAAGAAAGCTCTTAAACTTGAAGCACAAGAAAAACTAAGTGAAAGAGATGAACTGGTAAATAGTGTTGCTGGCCCATGGGCAAGGAGGCTTCTTAAAGTAAGTGGAACTCAGGTCGAAGTGAAGGGGATTGAGAATGTACCCACTGATAAAGCAGTTCTTTTTGTTGCAAATCATCAAAGTAATTTTGATATTCCAATACTGCTTGGACACATAGATAAACATAAGTCATTCATTTCAAAAGTGGAACTCGAAAAGTTTCCAATTATAAATAAATGGATGAACCTTCTTGAGTGTGTGTTTATGGATCGAAGTGATATTAGACAGTCAGCAAAGGCAATTATGCAAGGCATTAAAAACTTAAAAAATGGTTATTCAATGGTTATTTTTTTTCCAGAAGGAACAAGAGCTGAAGATAGCAATTTACTGGAGTTTAAGCCTGGGGCTTTAAAATTGGCAACCAAATCTGGTGCTCCAATTGTACCAGTTTCAATTAGTGGCTCAAAAGATATTATGAAAAAGGGAAGTAATATTATAAGACCTGCTAAGGTCAAAATAACTATTCATGAACCAATTGAGATTACTGATGAAATGAAGCGGGATACAATCTCGTTGGCAGAACATGTAAGAAGTGTGATTGCTCAAAATGTCAGTGATTAATTGAAAAATTGTTAAAAACAGCTTGTGCATTATTTACTTTGCACAAGCTGTTTAATT
>JDSF01000151.1_pt1 | contig 49669 bp, 46 predicted proteins | sample 199441 | NCBI WGS metagenome assembly JDSF01 (sample SAMN02592751, study PRJNA231836) | bioreactor metagenome | isolation source: continuous culture bioreactor denitrification-DNRA | place: Germany: Bremen
AGCCAGACTTAAGGCGGAAGAAGAAGCCAAAGCCAAAGCAGAGGATCAAGCAAGACTTAAGGCAGAAGAGGAAGCCAAAGCTAAAGCAGAGGAAGAAGCAGCCTTGGCAGAAAGAGCAGCTCAACAAAAAGCAGAAGAGGATAGGGTTTTAGCTAAGAAAAGGGCTAAAGAAGCGGAAGAAGCTGCTAAGAAGAAGGCAGAAGAAGAGGCAGCTAAAAAGAAGGCAAGTGAAGAAGCAGCCAAAAGCAAGACTGAAGAAAGCCAAAATGAAGCTGCACTTGATGAAGCAACAGAAGATGCAGAAGAAGCAGAAGAAACAAAACAAGTACCAGTAGAAGATGAATCAGAAGTAGCTACTAGTCAGATTAGTTATGATGAGAATGGCAAGCCGATTTATCATGACAAAAAATTATATAACAAAGCGTTAGAAGATTGGAAGAAGGACTATGACTATGCCGCAAACGAATTAGAAGAAGCCAAAATGGATCTTGAAGAATTAAGGTTACGAGAAAGTGACTACGCTAATTCAGCAACAAATGATAACCCCTTTAATGTTTCAACCTATGATGACAATGGCAATTTAATTGATCATAACGGTCAGCCATCTATTTATATTGGACCAGTGGGTGAAGATGAAATGGATGGTATTTCGGTTTATGAGGATCTAAAGGCTAGGCAAGAAGCCCGAATAGTTGAACTTGAGAATAAGTTAATAGAACTTAAAGGGAAAGAGCCTAAATATGTTGAAGTGACAAGTGAACCCGCGAAAGCAGAAATACCAGCTGAGCCTGAAACATCAGTTGAACCAGAAACATCAGTAGAACCAGAGACATCGGTAGAACCAGAGACATCGGTAGAACCAGAGACATCGGTAGAACCAGAGACATCGGTAGAACCAGAGACATCGGTAGAACCAGAGACATCGGTAGAACCAGAAACATCAGTAGAGCCAGAGATATCTTCAGAACCAGAGATTCCAGTAGAAGAACAAGAAGAGTTCATGCCGGATGTAACCGAAGATGAGAATGGCCAGTTTAAGACTGTCATAAAAGATGAGAATAATGAGGATAGAACACTCATATTTGATGAAGAAGAAAACGACTGGATCTATGAGGATACGGGCAACGTATTTGGTGGATTTGGTGTACTGAATGAAGTCAAAGAGTCTAAGGAAGAAACAGATGCATTTATCCAGATGATGGAGGAAGATAACAAAGAATTATCAAGAGAAGTAGTTGATAATGAATTAAATGAGCGGCTTGAAAAGGCCTTAATAACTATGGCCAAAGAGGCTAAGAAACAAGGTCTCACAGGTGATGAAGATGGTATTGGTGATGTTCTTAGTGAAGTAGAGAAACTTCAAGGTAGAGTTAATTCGGCTAGTGATAATTTTAAAGATCAGCATGAAAGGATTATGCAGCTTAAGAAGTTAATTCACAATAGAAAATTTGGTCATACCATTAGTGAATCTGAAGGGTTTGACGGAAAAAACGATTGGTGATAGGAATATGAATGCCTTGGTAGCGGAATTGGCTGCACAATCAACCATGCGTGGATTGATAACTATGAAAGATGAAAGTGGTAAATCTCTAGAAGGTTCTGAGTGGTGGGCTATGTTGGGAGCAAGAGTAGGTATGGCAATGGCTTCCGGTGGTTTGAGTGAACCAATTCTTTGGGAAGGTGAAGCTGGTTATATGATTAACGATATGATTAAGAACACTGACAAAGATGATAGAGAGGTTCTTGAGCAGGTAATGATTAATACCTATTTGAATGTTGCAATGGAATTCTTTGGTGGAAAGATAATGGATGGCCTCAGTGCAGGCGCGGGTGCAACAGCTAAAGTGGGTACTAGGGCAATGTCAGAAATGGCACCAAGTCAAATGAAGGCTGTGAAAGCAGCTTTATCAGAAGGCACAGGTATCATTGATGATATGGTTATTGGTGCAAAAGAAGCAATGATTAAAATGAAAGCCACAGCAAAGTTGATGTCCAAAGAAGAGGCAGAAGCGGCACTTAAGGCGCTAGCAAAAGAGAAGGCCCAAAAGAGTTTGATGCAAGCTGCAAAAGCGGCTAAATATGCTTCAGAAGAGGCCCTTAGTAAACAAACCGCTCAACAAATTGGTCGCTATAAGACAATGCTTAATGGTGTTTCAGAAGAAGTTGATAAAATCATTAGTGGTACTGTGGAAGAACTTCAAATTATTGGAGGGCCTGGTTCTAAACGTATATTTACTACAGTTAAAGAAGGGGCAAAAGAGTCAGCAGAACAAGGCCTTAAGACAAGTGCCAAGGAAGTTGCTGAGGAATCTATAGAAACTGCAGGAAAAAATAGCGTCGAAAGTGTTGGAAAAGATAGTATTGAAAATGCTGGAAAAGATAGTGTTGAAGTGTCTGGTAAAGAGACTGTTGAGAATGTTTCTGAGCAGAGTGATAATTTAAGGAATACTAAGAACTTTACAGAGGAACAAGAAAAGCTCTATGACCAAGGGGTTAAGCAAGATACCGAAGAGTTCATTAAGAAAGCCAATGAAGGTGATGTTACAGTAGATGATTGCCTTAAGATGAAAGCAGATACGAGTAACATGAGGAAGCTTAAAACAGGTCAAGAAAATGAGTTGGTAGAGGAATTGGGAGAAGGTGCCGTTAAAGAAGGCCAGGAGAAGTTCCAGAAAACAATGCAAGAAAAGGTTTATGACCCTTCTTACAATGAGGCTAAGGAAAAATTCTTTGATAAACTTGAAAAACGAACTGTTAATGGTGAGGAATTTGGTGTTGTAAAGATTGACGGCGAAGAACATTTTATTCGTGTAGAAGATGTCAAAATCGACACAGTGCGTACAGCAGGTACTAACCCGAATTCAATTAACACCGACAATGATATTGTTATGAAATTGGAGCTTAGTAATGGTAAAGCAGTTGAGGTACCATCAGGTAAATGGGAAGATGACTATTTTGATGCTTACTCCAAGAATACTGGTATTATGAAAAATGGTGAGTTTGATATAGCGAAAGCAAAAGAGAAATTCCCAGATGCGGATTGGAGTTCTAATGATGTATCAAAACTTCAAAGACAATGGGGTGAACTTCACGGTGAAACACCAACAGATTTATTAAACAAGGAGGCTTCTTACGCTTTTAGTGACCAGCATCATATGTTGGCAGGTAACAAATCACTTAAATTTGATGAGATGTTCCCAGATGGTAATATCGATTATAGAATTGCCCAAAGAGAGTACCCTCAAACGAACTGGGAAAATATGACTCAAGCAGAAGCTAGGCTCGAATGGGATAAACGTGTTTCTAATTACTATCAAACCACACAAGGTGAAGCAGCGCTAGTAGAAGCACAGCAGTTTGCTAATATGGAAATGTTAAAGGTAAGGCAGTTATGGAATACTGGTACTTTAGTTAATCAGAAAGAAGCTGTTGAGCAACTGAGCAAGGCGTGTAAATCACTTGATTCTATAACGGAGGGCTATCGTATACGATTGGGTGATGGTAATTTACCAAAGAACTTTGACATACCTCTTTCAATGCAAAAAGGCATGGAGATTGTTAAAGGTAATGGTACCTTAGCCTTTAAGCAGGCTGAACTTAAAAAGTGTGGCTATCTCGGTATTGAAGATTTTACAGAAAAACTTACAGGCAGATTCGAAGGTTTCAAACTGTTCAACTAGAGTAAAGAATTGCGAAAAAAGTTAAGAAAGCCACTAGCATGAGCTAGTGGCTTTCTTTGAGGAAATAATGAAATGAAAATTAACTTCGTACCAGTTTGGGGTGTTGCATAACATGAAAGGTTGGGGTTAACCTGCCATGTTAAGTTTTCTGGCATTCGGGTCGGGGTCGCCCGGTCTGAAGTGTTCTATATTATGAGTATTATAGGTATAATCATATTTGTCACCTAAGATATCAAGTAGGGACAGTGATGTCATATAGATGAAATCTGGGTCACTGCTTATACGAGCGTTGATGTATAACTCATAGTCGGACCAACGTTCATCCATTTGATGATTGAATTCAATGTCTGTGCCATTGTCCGTAAGACTGACTTTGGCATTAGTCTTCTTCTTTTTTTTGCAAAAAGTTTTAAGATGTGCTATTTCATAGTTTTTTGCAGTCATTGCTTCTCTGACACGTTCCATATATTCACCTGCAAAAAGGTTAAAGTCTATAGGGAACTTGGAAGTTAAAGATAACTTCATATTAAACCAGCCCAAATGTTTCTCGGCTAAGTTATACACATCGTAATCAAGGTCCATAATAGCTTCTTCCACATAATCAGTGTTGTATAAAGTGGTAGCTAATATCTGTAGACCGCTTTGAAGCTTGGATGAAATAATGCTTATGGGCACATTGATTTGATCTTTTTTGTAAGTAGTCAATGGCTCTGGCTAAGTAGGCTTCATCATATAGGTCAGATTTGGTAAGTACCAATGACTGGGCTTCTTCTATCTGCTTCTTGAAGAGGTAGTCAATCTCATGAGGAAAAATACGTTTGGTATTGCTATAGATATCAACCACTCTTTTGGGGTCCACCATAGTTACAAGTGGGCTTAGTTCAAACTTATCTGGGTAATTGGTATGGAGAGGTTTTACAACTGTGGCGTATAAGTCAGTGCAAGATCCAACGGCTTCTGCAAGAATAATGTCTGGTTCGATATCATTATACAGATTGAGGACCGTATCTCTCATCTCAGAGAAGTTACAACAGAAACAACCGCCGAAGATTTCTTTTGTGGTGAAACCTCTGCTTTTTAGAAACTGAGTATCCACCAAATCAGACCCTTGGTCATTGGTTATTATGGCAACCTTTTTACCGTTATTAGTATAATGACGAGCAAGTTCTGCAATGGCCGTTGTTTTGCCTGCGCCGAGGAAGCCGCTGACGGTTATAATCTTTGTCACTACTATCACCTCGTTTGAATTATGAGTTCATTATAGAGGGATCTGAGTTAGTGATATAGTAATAAGTTAACGACTTTGGTAAATTCTTATTCTTTGGGTGAAGTCCCTATTTGGTAGAAGACAAAGACAACTTAAGGTCAAATGAAAAGGTTTGACCTGGTTTTATTGTGTTGTATTTATTGTTTAGTCGAGCGGTTGTCATTGAGTCATAATATCCACTTGAAGGCTCAAGGGCACAGTTATAGCTATATTTATAACCACCTTCTGTTACCCAAAATCCGATATAAGGAAACTTGATAGGGTCATATTTTATAGAAAATAAGACATCACTGCTTGGGTAGTATAGGGAGCATAAACCACTTTTAATTTTTGATGTGGCGTAATACTTTTCATATTTCTTTGCTGACTGTGGAAAAATCTGGTTAAGTGGATAGGTATTTCCTTTGGTATCTCTTGTAATCGGGTATGAATGCAGTGTTCCTACTTTACCCAAATATTTACTGTCAGAGACATTGATGATTTCGTGAACATCACTACCTAGGTCAATTTCCATCGATTCCTCGCACTTAGCAAGGCAGTGAACTGTATAGAAACCATGAAGAGCTACTTGATTATGGTTGGTAATAGCATAACTAATCATTAGATGATTCTCTTTAAGCGTCACACTTTTCCTAAACGTATAAGACAACATCTTGCTTGTGTAGGTCAGTTCAACACTTTCACTTGTTTTATCGGGAATATGGTAGTCAAAGCGAGAGGACCATAATTCACCATGATCTGGATAGATGACCTTCTTATAGAGGTTGCTTTCTTTATCTAAAGCTAGATTCTCAATACTAGAATCGATGTTTGGAAAACAATCATCAAATCCAGAGGTGTCATAATCACCAAAGTCATCTCCAACTTGAGCTTCCTTATATAAGTCATCTGGATTTTGGTAAAGCAATTCAAAATCCTTTTCTATGAGATAGAAGGAGGCTATTTTGCCACCAATTCGGGGAAGAATTGTAACCCTAGCATGGTTGTTGCTTATCTCTATGGCTTTGGTTCCTTTAAAGGTGAATTCTCTAATCATTGATTTCTCCTAGGTTATATGTGTTGAAGAGATGCCACAATCGGCACCTCTTCTAATTAGATTTATGCAATTAATTCAAGTGGTAAGTTCATATGAAAATAGACGCCTTGATGGTTGTTGGTTAAATCATAACAGTCAATGAGGTATGCTTTGGCTGTTTCCATATCACCTCTTCCCATAAGTCCAAGTGCCATAAGGTATTTACAATGGATCTGATTCTTGAGATTCAAATCATCGTCAAATACTAAGAAGTCAGGTAGTGATACAGCGAAATAATCTATCTTCACATCATCGTGAATGTGTTTCTCGCCAAAATCAAACATACGGTTGAATTCTGATAGGGATTTATTACCCTCACCAAGCTTTTTGTAGGCCAATCCTTGGTAGAACATCATATCTGCAGGTTGGTCGTTGTAGAACATAGCATCTGTTGGTTCACTGATTCCTGTACTTGCCAATTGATAATGTTTCATAGCATTTGAGGAATCATCTAATTTCTCGTAAGCCAATCCGATAAAGTAGTCGATGTCATTCTCAGCAGCATTTGGCAGTTTACCTTCACCTAGATTATGTGGGTAGATTTTACATTCACTTAGGTAGTCTATAGCTGTTTGGTAATCACTGTCTTGAATTGCTTTTTTAGCAAGTTCAATACGGCATCTCTTATATTGTGCTGTGACTTTACCTTCGCCACCTTCCCACGGATGGAAGATACGCTTATTGATGGCTTCCATGGCTATTTCGTAGTTACCAACATTGTTAAGCAGTGTTAGGTACTCAACGAATAAATCGTCTCTTTTACTAACAAGATTCATATACTTAGTCATAATTGAGAGACGCTTCTCATATGTATAACACAACTTTCTATACAATTGGTCAAGTTCGAAGAAGACACGTGCATCTTCAGTGTCATTGGCAAAAGCTTTCTCTAAGTACAACAAGCCTAGTTCTGTGTTGTCCTTTTTGTTAACATAAGCCAGTGCTAAGTTCCTTGATGATGTAGGAAATTCAGGTCTAAGTTCAATGCTTTCATGCCAATGCTTCATTGCAATGTCATATTGCTTCTTGTCATAATATAGGTTACCAAGATAATAATGGGCCATTGCGTCTTCTTTGTTACTGCGAAGTCCAGCTTCAAGAACAATAAGTTCATCAAGACGGTGAGGGAAACAGTAGCTGGTGTCAGCTTCTGAAGCTTCTTTGTAGGCTTTTGCACTTTCTTCGGGCTTATTAGACAATTCATAATAATAAGCTTCGAAGTATTTAATCATTGGATAAACATCATTTTCGCTAATCCTACACGTATAAAGATTTAGAATGGCCAATGCATCCTCATATAGACCACTCATACCATAATCAGATGACAGTTCCATATAATTGTGAGGATTGTTTCTAAGTAAATCAGTCAAAGTCTCTGATGGAGATTCGCCCAATTGATACAACTCGTATAAAGCAGCAAATGACGTACAGTCAATCGCTAAGGTTTCATTTGCAAAAGCGATAGCTTGATCTGTTTTACCTAGATGACGTAATATAGCTGTCTTAAGGCCACGTGCTTTGATATCGTTGTTGTTTCTAACGATGGATTGATTGATGTGGTCAAGAGCAGAGTTTAATTCTCCTTTGATTACATCAATGGTTGCGACTTCATAGAAACCACTGTTTTGCCATGCGCTGGACCAAGTAGCTTTGTAGAAAGCAGCATATGCAGCGGTCAATTTGCCTTGTTTCTTAAGCGCTAAACCAAGATTGTAGAATGGTTCACTGTCATATGGATTAGGGTTGCGTTTGGTTGAAGCTTTGACAGCCACTTCGAAATGTTTCTGGGCAATATCAAAACGGCCACGACGGTGCATCAATAGGCCATAAGCGTTGTTGTTTCGAATATCATTTGGATTACGCTTTAGTGCCTCAAGATAGTAATCCTCAGGCAGGTAAGTGGCATGTCTGTATTGTTCTAAATGTTGACCTGTTAAGAATAAATCTTCACAGTCTGCCATTTCCTCTGGAGTCGTTGGCGCAGTGGCTGGATCTGGTGTTTCCAGTATCTCTTTGGCTGCAGGTTGATAAGAAATAATTTCCATGTTGTTCTTATCTATAAGGGTTAGTCTATAGTGATTATCGCTTAAGACATTGTTAAGTGGTATAGAGTCCTCGTAAGCTTTGACAGGTGAAATAGCCTCTAATTTCTTAGAGTAAATCACTTTAGAATTCTCGCTAAGAATTATTGTTAAATCTGTTTGTGGTGATGGTACATAGAGCTGAATTTTAGCTTCATTGTCCGAGATTTCAAGGTTAATCATTGCATCAAGGCATGCATTTTTTACCTCACCAATAGACTTATATGGCATGAAATATTGGGTGAAGGTCTTGCCTTCTTTAGGCCCTAGCCATGTGAAGTCAGGTTGGTTATCTGTGAATACCCCTGTCATCAGTTCGATGTATGGGCCGTCTTCGTCCGTTAGATTTCTATCCCATGCCTGGCCAAAGTCGCCATTACCCCAAGTCCATTGTTTCTTACCTGGTGAAATGTGGTGATTGGCAATATGCAAAATTCCTGCTTCTTCACCAAAGTCATAACCACCAACAAAGTTATAGTCGGAGTGGTATGCCATATATGAGGTTGGTACGGGAATGTTTTTATATCTAGATATATCCACACCACTTGAGTAGTCCATTTTATAGTACTCACCAGTTGCTATGGGGAACTTACTAACGTCACGTTTGCCATGGTCAAAGACAGCATGGACATCTGGTGGGAAGATTGACTGAGTATGGTCATTAACAGCTACGGCCGGGTTTGCCCACCATAAGAAGGTTTGTGGCATTTCTGTACGGTTATAGAGTTGGCCTTTTATTTCGATATAGGCCTTGTCTTTATGAATTGTGAAACCAGCTTTACCCTTGGTTCCATACATACGATCAATCTCGCTAATCCAGCAAGTCAAAGAACCATCTTCATTCTCAACAAGTGTATATTCTACAGGAGAGAAGGTACTTGGTCTGTGATGTTGTGGCCAGTTAAACTCAATACCACCTGAAACCCAAGGTCCAACAAGACCAACAAGGGCTGGTTTAACAACTTGGTTGTAGTAGACAAAGTCATAATTGTTTGTTTTATCAAGAGCTCTGTATATCTTACCGCCCATTTCAGGCATAATCATCACCCTAATAAATTCATTTTCTAAATAGATGACTTCATAATCTTTCATTACTTTCTCATCAGCAATACTGTCAGTAAATGCTAGAGGGTATATTTTGCCTGAGCTGCCTTGATAGACCCTTTTTTTCTAAAAAGAGAGGGTTCTTGTTGGCTTCTCCTGCTTCGTATGTTGGTAATGTAACAGTATCTCGCCACATTTTTTGGTTCCATTAATGTTTTTGGTAGTGTCGTACTAGCGTCCATGTTATCTTCCTTTCGAATCGGTTATATACTTTAATTATAGGCCCATTTGATGGAAAATCCATTGATGATACTAGTTAAAACATGGACTATATTCGGATTTGTGTTGAAAGAGATTCTCTTGGTGTTATAATGGGTGTATGGATAAAATAGTGAAGGAATATATGAAAAGAGATGGCTTTCATCACGAAAGACTTCTTGTATTACCAAAGCAAATACTAGATAATAGTCAGATAAATTCAAGCCTAGGACATCTCTATTTAACGGATATTGGTTATTTTCCAAGAGCAAAGCACCACTATAGAGAACGAGTAGAGGGATGTGACAACCATATTTTTATGATGTGTGTTGAGGGAAGAGGCATTGTAGAGGTAGATGGAGATCTATATACCATTATGCAGAATCAGTATATTATCATTCCAAAAGAGACAGCCCATAGATATTATGCAAACAATGAGAACCCCTGGTCCATCTACTGGTTTCATTTCAGTGGTTCAAGTGCTAACTCTTATATAGATATGGTAATGGATAATCAGGTGGTTGGTACGATGACTAGTATGGGGCTTGCTTGGTTTGTTAAGCAATTTGGTGTTATCTATAACCTACTTGAGTCAGGCTATTCAAAAAACCATATGATGGCAGTTTCTAATCTTCTTGGGCTACTTATGACGGGCCTAAAGGTACCACTAATGTGGGATGACAGTAGTTATAGCAAAAAGAGTCCAGTAGATGAATGCATCGCGTATATGTTAGAGCATATGAGTGAAAGACTTACCCTTGAGCAATTGGCTGAGCGCATGCATATGAGTCGAAGTCATATTATAGAACTGTTTAAAGAGCATACAGGTTATACACCGATTGATTATTTTATTCATCTTAAGGTGCAAAAGTCTTGTCGTATGTTAGACCAAACAGATATGAGTATTAATGAGATAGCCTTACAGATTGGCTACGAAGACCCCTTTTATTATTCTAGAATATTTAAGAAAGTCATGGGTATGTCTCCTAGAGACTATCGTAAGACGGAGAAAGGTTAGAATTATCCAGATCAATCAGGCCTAAGGGAGGTCTTGATATCTTTGGTTTCTGTAAGATGACGGTGATACCCCCATGATTTCACCAAATTGCCTTGAGAAGCAGAATTGGTCTGAATAGCCAAGTTCTTCGGAGATTGCCTTAATGGACATCTCCGTTTCCATTAGGGATTCAAGGGCGGAGTCTATCCGCAGTTGTATTTGAAGTTGCTTGGGGCTCGTGCCATAACACTCTTTGAACATCTTGAGAAAGTAATTTCTAGATAAGGATGATAACTTGACTAAGTGGTCTAGAGAAATCGATGTTTTGAATTGCTTGGTGATATAAGAATGAGCTCTTGTTAATCGAGGGTCAATTCGAGAAGAAGTATTTGAATCCTTTATGTCTAGGTTCATTTCATGAAGTAATTGGCTCAGGAGTATTTGACATAAAGGTTTATAGGCATCACTTTCATCCATGTAATAGGAAAAGAGCGTGTTCAATAATGGCAAAAGGACTTTAGTTTTGCCAGTCACATAAGATAGAGCATGTCCGTCAAATGAATGACTAAAGGGCATGTTATTTTTATTGTCCAGAATAGAAAATCGAAGTAAGGCTATTCTGGGCAAATCCTTTTGGTCAAGTCTTCTGCTGTGAAGACATTGTTTTGAGAATAGATATATTCTGCCTGGTGTCATGTGAATTTCCTCGCCATCCACAGTATAAGAGCCTGAACCACTTTTAACATAAGCTAAGTGGTAGTTCGAATTTGTACGATTTTTAAAGTCCCAGTTGGAAGGTAGGATAAAATCATTACAGGCATCGAGTTGTATATGGGCATGGTTTGGAACTAGGTCGACCAATGATTTTAGATGGCTTTCAATGAATTTATGATTATTGGTGCTATTTAACATAATAGTATCCTTTGCTATGGGATTAAAGGGCATAGTTGGTATACTTAATAGTATCATTTAACATATTTTGTGTAAATATACAGAAGTGTGCAATCTATTATTTGGAGGTACTATAATGCAAAAGAAACCACTAAACATTATTTTTATACTGATTGATGACATGGGATGGAAAGACCTTGGATGTTATGACAGCGAATTTTATGAAACCCCTAATATTGACCGATTGGCCAAGGAAGGTATGTTGTTTACCGATGCCTATGCGGCTTGTCCAGTGTGTTCACCTACAAGAGCCAGTATATTGTCTGGAAAGTACCCAGCAAGAGTTGGTGTGACAGATTGGATTGGTGCTGGTTCAAGGGGCAAATTAATTGATGCACCCTATATTGACCATTTGCCTCTTAGTGAGATAAGTTTAGCCAGTGCACTTAAAACATCGGGCTATAATACTTGGCATGTGGGCAAATGGCATCTTGGAAAAGAAGATTATTATCCAGATAAACATGGCTTTGATGTCAACGTTGGTGGTAGTCATGTGGGACACCCTTGGCATGGCTTCTTTAGCCCCTATAATCTTGAAAACATAAGCAATGGACCAGATGGAGAATACTTAACGGATAGAATTACAGATGAAGCCATCCATTTAATTGAAAACAGAGATGACAAACCATTTTTTATGTATCTATCTCACTACGCAGTCCATACCCCAATTCAAGCCAAAGCAGAAGATATCAAGAAATTTGCAGATAAGGCAAAAAACATGGGCATCCATACAAAAGAAGCATTTGAGGTCGGAGAAAAGTTTCCATGTGAGCACAATAAGGATCAAAATATTGTAAGGCGCCTTTTCCAATCAGACCCAGTTTATGCAGCCATGGTATGGAATCTTGATCAGAATGTAGGTAAGGTGTTAGACACACTTGAGAAAGAAGGCTTGGCGGATACCACCGCAGTATTCTTTACTTCTGATAACGGCGGCCTATCAAGTGCAGGCCCATCACCCACTTCTAATGCTCCACTAAATGAAGGCAAAGGTTGGATGTATGAAGGTGGTGTAAGGGAACCCCTGATTGTGAAATTACCTGGTATGATTGAAGAAGGCAGTCAATGCAGCATTCCAGTGTCTAGTCCAGATTTTTATCCTACCATTCTAGAATTGGCTGGTGCAAAACTAATGCCAGATCAACACAAAGATGGTGTCAGTATTTTACCATTGCTTAAAGGAGAAGGTGATTTTAAAAGACCAGGTGAGGCCATTTACTGGCATTACCCTCATTATGGCGACAATGGTGGACGACCAGGTGCGTCCATGCGTATGGGAGACTATAAGCTAATAGAATTCTTTGAAGATAGTAGACTGGAGCTATATAACCTAGTAGAGGATATATCTGAGGAAGAGGATTTATCCAAAGCACTACCTGACCTAACAGATAAGATGCATAAGATGTTAATTAAATGGCAAGATGAAGTTGATGCCATTATGCCTATGGAGAATCCTGATTACAGTGAGAACTAAGCAAAGAGATATCATCATCTACCATAAGAAAGAGACTAGAGTCTTATGAAATTTATGGGTGTTTTCTGAGTGGTTTGATTCTTGAGGTATGCTTTAGGTGACAAACCAAAACGACGTTTGAAAACACGGATATAGTAACCTACATTATCAAAACCGGATGCAAGTGCCGTATCTGTAATGGTAAAGCCTTGAAGAAGGTAATCTAGGGAGTATTCAATACGCAGGTTGATTAAGTAATGTATAGGCGTTGTGCCACTAATTTCTTTGAATACACGTATGAAATGATGTTTGGATAGATTAACATGCTTTGAGAGGTCATCAATTGTGATGGCCTCTTTATAATGGTCATCCATATATTGAATTGATTTCTTGATATATGTGAGCTGGTTATAATCACTGGAGGTAGACTCATGTTCTGATGGGAGAAAGGATTCACTATTGTATAGTTCATAGATGAGCGTATAGAGACTACATTTAGTTTTGAGTTCTTTACCCAAGAGATTGCTACTGTAATCATTCAGCAATTCTGAAATAATGGGCTGAATTCTTTGATAGATGACGTCGCACTGGGAAATAATACTTGGGAATAGAAGTTTCTTATGTGACAGTAGGTCTAGAATATTGAGTTGGCAGTAATCTTTTCCTTTGAAGTCTAGGAAATCATAATTGAAGACAATGGCATACATTTGACCTTCATCTATGGTCTTTACCATATGAAGAACTTCTCTGTTAATGAAAATAATGTCATTGGCTTCAAAACTAAACTTTTGTCCATCTAGCTCTATGGTTCCAGCACAAGTGGTGTATAGAATTTCAACTTCCTCGTGCCAATGTGCAGAGATAACTAGTTGCTCTTTAGCGCATATTATTTTATAAATGTACAAAGGGAAAGTACTTCTGTTGCGTATTTCATCTTCTAATAATCGGCTTGTATAGTTCATAGGCACCTGCTTTCATTGGCTTCATAAATCTGAATAGCAATATTGTACCATAATTTATCCATTTAGTTAAAGAAAACTTTGGTGTAAGGTGATATAATTCTATTATGCTAGTGAATTGGCTCACGGCTATGTATCAATAACTATTGTATTTTGGGAGGTACACATTTATGCGTGGAAATAAGAAGATGGACATCTTCCTTTTTCAAACTATCTTTATTGGACCAGCACTTATATTCTTTTTACTGATTGTATTGGTCCCCTTTGTCATCACTATATATTATTCATTTACGGATTGGAATGGTATTAGTTCGGACATATCTTTAGTAGGATTCAAAAACTACACAGGTCTTTTGACAGACCGTAGCTTTATAAAGTCTTTTTGGTTTACAGCATCCTTTACAACTGCTGTTGTCGTCATTGGGAATCTTTTGGCATTTGCATTGGCACTGTTACTAACTTCATCCATTAAGCTGAAGAATTTCTACAGAACATCCATATTTTTACCCAATGTTATATCTGGATTTATTCTAGGCTTTGTTTGGCAATTTATTTTCGTTTGGGTATTTCCAATCATTGGAGAAAAAACTGGCGTTAGTTTCTTTGACCTTCCATGGTTAGGAACGACCATGACTGGCTTGTGGGGTCTTGTTATTGTGCAGATTTGGCAGATATCCGGTTACCTTATGGTCGTCTATATATCAGGCCTTAGCAGTATACCAGGTGAATTGAAGGAATCGATGAAGATTGACGGGGCAAATAGGTGGCAACTACTTAGAAACCTTATTATTCCATTGGTTATGCCATCGATTACCATATCATTATTTTTATCAACCAGTACAGCATTTAAGATGTTTGATTTGAATTATTCTTTGACCAAAGGTAATTTTGACACTATGTCCATTGCCTATGAAATCTATGCAGAGGCATTTGTTAGCAACAACTATGGCTCAGGTTCAGCAAAAGCGGTTATTTTCTTCATCGTCGTAGCAGGAATTACAATACTGCAAACCATCTACACAAAAAGGAAAGAGGTCGTAGCGTAATGAGAGTAAGAAATTTATTAACCAAATCGGCCCTTGAAGGATTGCTTATTGTCATTTCCTTGATTTACTTGGCACCATTTGCTTTTGTGGTCATTAATTCCATGAAGCCTGCAAGAGAAATTCTGCTAAATCCCTCAGCCTTACCATTAACGTTGTACTTTGATAATTACCTTAACGTCACTGAGGCCTTGAATTTTGGGAAGGCTTTTATGAATTCACTGATCATTACCAGTTCATCCATTGTATGCCTTGTGGTATTTGGCTCAATGGCTGCTTATAGAATGGTTCGCTATAACAGCAAACTGAACAGGTTTTTATTCTTATTGTTTGTTTCATCTATGGTTATTCCATTCCAATCTATTATGATATCCATGGTTAAAGTGTTTGGAAATCTTGGGTGGATTAATACATACTATGGTATCCTTTTTTGCCTATCTTGGTTTTGGAGTACCATTTACTGTATTTTTTTTGTTTCACGGTTTTATCAAAACAATTCCATTTTCACTTGAAGAGGCAGCTGTTATTGATGGGTGTTCACCCCTAGGCGTATTCTGGAGAATTGTCTTTCCATTGCTAAAGCCAATTACTGTGACGGTCATCATACTTGATAGTCTATGGATATGGAACGATTTTCTATTGCCACTGCTCATTATTCCGGCAGAAGAAATGCGCACAATACCACTTGCCATTAACACATTGTTTTCTATGTATTCAAAGCAGTGGGACTTAGCAATGGCGGGGTTGATTATTGCAATTATACCAGTAGTAATATTATTTCTTAGTCTACAAAAATATATCATCAACGGCATCGTATCAGGTGCAGTGAAAGGTTAAAAATGAAGTATTGCCACCTCCAGCTGGGGAAAATTGGGTGGTTTTATAATAACTGAATCACAAGTTTATAAAGCTAATAGACAAGTGATTCTGAGAAGGTATAAAAATAGGAGGAATTATAATGAAACATGTAATGAAATGGATCTTAGTACTTGTATTAGTGAGTAGCTTATTTGTGAGTTTACTTACAGGGTGTAGTAAAGACCAGTCTAGTGACAATGGCAATACTGCTTCATCAGAAGAAGTTGATACATCAGGGGAAAAAAAAGCAACAGAGGATGACACAGAGGCAGCCCAAGTAGAGGAAGTCACCATTAAGCTTATGCAGAACAAACCAGAGTTATCAGATGTTCTAAAAGAACTTGAACCTTTATTTGAAGCTGAGAACCCAGGTCTGAAGATCAAATTCGATACCATTGGTGGCAGTGCTGATTACAACAGTGGTTTGATGGCTAAATTCCAATCAGGCGATGCACCAGATATTTTTGCTAATACTGGATTTACAGAACTGAACAAATGGTTTGATAAAGTAGAAGATCTATCTGATCAACCATGGATTGAAGATGTGGTATCGAGTGGACTTGACCCTGTGACAGTAGACGGCAAAGCATATGGATTTCCTTTAGCAATAGAAGGCTTTGGTTATGCTTATAACAAGACATTGTTTGAAGAAGCGGGCATCACTACTTTACCTAATACTTTAGAGTCACTTGAGGAAGCGTGTGAAAAGTTAGAAGCAGCAGGTATTATGCCGTTTTCAAATACTTATGCAGAATGGTGGGCCCTTGGTGTCCATACCATCAATGCAATACTAGCTCAACAAGGTGATGTTCAACAATACCTAGATGATATTGCAGCAGGAACAATTCATTTTAAAGATACGGCCAATGTAGACCAATGGGTTGAACTTATTGACTTAACTGTAAAGTATGGTCAAAAGAATGCCATAACAACAGGTGATTATACCAACTCTGTAGCAGTATTTTCATCAGGTCAGGCTGCTATGATTCAACAGGGTACATGGATGCAAATCGAAATCGATAAGGTGAACGCAGACCTTGATGTTGGAATGATGCCTATGCCATTTGGTGATGAACCAAATAATATGGTCTTTGCAGGTGTGCCAAACTTCTGGGTAGTGAACACAGAATCAGAAGTTAAAGAGGAAGCCAAAATATTCCTTAATTGGTTAGCAACGTCTGATACTGGTAGAAATTTCTTAACTGAGAAAATGAATGTTGTACCAGCCTTTAAATCAATTGACGCTAACAGTTCAAGAGGTCTTAACCTAGCCTTGTATGAATATGCAAAAGAAGGTAATACTCTAGGCTATGAAGGGCCAAGACTTCCTGCTGGTGCAGATCAAGAAATCGGACAAACAGTCATGAAATATATTGCAGAATTAATTGACGCCCAGACAATGTATGAAGATATTAATAGAACAATAGTCGAAAAAAAACAGCAGAAACAAAATAAATATGAACACAGGAAAGGGTTTGGATAATCCGTAAGGCCCTTTCCTGTAAACAACTAACGTGAGTTCGCACACCTTTTATTTAGACGGAGGACCTTAAGATGAACAACAAGGCGCTACTAAAAACAATTGACAAGTACAAGGCTTTCTACAAAGATGACAGCCCTGGACAGATTCTAGCCTATATATCCCCATATAACTTTGAAATAGACTATACGCCATATGGCATCGATGAGAGACCTCTAAATCAGTGGAATTTTGATAATGAAGCTGACGCTTATGTGGACACTGAAGTGAAAAAGTTAAGGGCATACATGGCTTATACAAAAGACTTGGACAATGATTATATCCCTTCCATCTGCCCATTTGTTGGGATTGGTGTTAATAGCGCTTATTATTCGGAGGCTGAAGTTACTTTTGGTCCTGATACAAGTTGGACCCATCACTGTATAGACCAGTGGGAGGATATGAATCGTCTTAAGATGAATGAGAAGAGTCATTGGTTTAAGTTGTTTATCCAAATGGCACAGCGTATGAAAGATTTATGTGAAGGTGATTATGCTCATATGACGGCTTTGCATTTCGCACCGTCAGATATGGTCAATGCCCTTAGAGGTAATCAGCTCTTTCTTGATTTTTATGATCATCCAGATCAAGTACATAAGTTAATGGACTTAAGTGCAGATGCGATTATATGGCTACAAAAAGAATTGATGAAAATAACAGGACTCATTAGCGGAGGCTCTATTGTTTCAGGCATGTGGATGCCAGGTGAGGCCTTGTATTTATCAGAAGATGCACCGGATCTTTGTTCAACAGATATTTTCAAAGAATTTGGCCTTAAATATACTCAAAAAGTCATTGATCAAGTTGGGAGTGGCTTTATACACCATCATGCAAAAGGTTGGCATAATCACAAGGAGATTGGTAAGCTTAGGAATCTTAACCTTCTTGAAATGAGCTGGGATCCTAATTGCCCAAGACCAATAGATCATATTGGTGAATTAATAGAAATGAACAGCCACATTCCTTTCGTAACAAGATGTACACCAAAGGATGTTTATGAAAAGATAGATGAAATTAAAAAAAGGTAGGGTTATTTTGCAAATTGATATTGACGACCTGGAGGAAGGCAAAAAGGTTGTTGATTTTGTTAGACAAAACTCCAAAATTTAGACCAAAGATGCATTTTTGAGAGGATAGAAACATGACGAATTTATGTATAGAGACAGATAAAAAAACTTGAATGGCGTTTGTCCAATGAAACAGTTTGGATTGAGCTTATGGCCTGAATTCAATAAGGGTTAGATCAACAATGAACACAACTATGCCAGACCTGGATTGGTCCCTTCTAGAACCACAAGAGACTGAATGTCAGATCTGGATGGATGAAGATAAAGCCTATCTACAAAATGGTACAGTAACGGCAAGTATAGATAACTTGGGCAATATTTGTATCTATAAAACATTAACAAAGGCAATACTTGTACAAGAAAACTATTTGGATAACATATCAGCTTGTCCACGCTATTACACATCTGCTGGCGGAGATTTGTTTAGAACAGAATTAAAGCTTAGAGCACATGAGGATGAAAAAATCTATGGTCTTGGACAACACCGTCATGGTCTCCTAAATCAAAAAAGGGTCTATTCTTGAATTAACTCAAAGGAATTGTGAAGTTAATATCCCCTTCTACATTTCTAATCGAGGTTATGGATTTTTGTGGAACAATCCTGGCGTTGGCAGGGTAGAACTAGGGACCAACCATACAAGGTGGGTGTCAGAAGCGACAAGGCTTATTGATTATGTTGTTTTTGAAGGAGATTCATACCCAGAGATTATGGAAAGATATGCGGATGCTACGGGTCATTCACCGGAATTCCCAGAATGGTCTTCAGGCTTTTGGCAGTGTAAATTAAGGTATGAAAGTCAGGAAGAGCTTTTGTCCGTTGCTAGAGAATATAAAGAGCGAGGTTTACCAATCTCAGTCATAGTTATTGACTACATGCACTGGACCAAGATGGGAGATTGGAAGTTTGATCCTAAGTACTGGCCAGACCCTAAGGGGATGGTTGATGAGTTAGAGACTATGGGTATTAAACTAATGGTCTCTATATGGCCAGCGGTGAACCCTGACAGTGAAAATTACCCTGAAATGAAAGATAAGGGCCTCCTGATTAACACAGAAAGAGGTATCAACAATTTCTTTGAATTCGTGGATGCCAATACGGCTAACAAGGTATTCTTGTCTATGATTGATACAACCAATAGTGAGGCGAGATCTTATATATGGGATAAAGTTAAGAAGAATTATTATGATTTTGGCATCAAAACATGGTGGCTTGATGCGATAGAGCCAGATATGTCGGTCTATTCCCATGACAATATGAGATATGCAATGGGCAATGGTATGGAAGTTGGGTGTTTTTATCCTTTTGGACAACAAGAGGCCTTCTATGAAGGGATGAAAAACGAAGGTGAAGATGAGATTATCACCTTGTGTCGTTCAGCCTTCGCTGGAAGTCAGCGTTATGGTGCTGCTGTATGGTCAGGTGATATCCATTCCACATTTGATGTCCTAAGGACCCAAGTTAAGGCTGGACTTAACATGGGTATGAGCGGTATTCCGTGGTGGACGACAGACATTGGTGGTTTTTTCACATGGTGACGTGGAGTCAGAGTATTTCAAAGAGCTATTAGTACGATGGTTTCAGTATGGAGTGTTTTGTCCGATTTTTAGGTTGCATGGATGGCGTTGGATTCCAGGAGAAGAACCTGATTATAAGTCTGGTGGTCCCAATGAAGTTTGGTCATTCGGTGAAGATAATTATGAGATTATCAAAGAGTATATGTTTATGCGTGAGCGCCTTAGGCCATATATTATGGAGCATATGAAGCTGGCAAGTGATAAAGGTACTCCTGTTATGAGACCTATGTTTTTTGATTTTCCGGAAGATAAGGTTTGTTATGACTATGAAGATCAGTACCTATTTGGACCAGATATTATCGTTGCACCAATCCAAAAGTTTGGAGCAAGAAGTCGTGAGGTTTACCTTCCTCTTGGTGTTACATGGATAGATATATGGACTGGAAATAAATATGAAGGTGGACAAAGGATTGTTGCAGATGCCCCTATGGATAGAATTCCTTTATATCAGAAAGAGGGCAGCAATCTTCAAATCTTGTAAGAATAAAATGAGTACATAGTTAGTGATAATAATATAAATATGTAGAAGCCAGTCAAAAACAGAGAAATCTGTTTTTGACTGGTTTTTTTTATTTCATTTTACTTTTCTTGATTATCACAAAATATCCCCTTTTTTCGTAAATACATTTCTAGCGGATGGATGTAAGATTATGTTATCCAAAAATGTTTGAAGTTATCTAGGCGGATAACTTAGCCTGCCGTTGTCGGCTGATACTAAGTATCCAAAAATGTTTGAAGTTATCTAGGAGGTTAAGGTGTGCGTAATTCAGTGGAATTTCAGTCAATAACGAAGTACTTCCCTGGTGTTAAAGCCTTGGATGATATCAGTTTTCGGGCTGAAGGCGGAAATGTGGTTGCATTTCTAGGTGAGAACGGTGCAGGTAAGTCAACCTTGCTCAAAATATTAAATGGTGATTACCAACCAACCAAAGGCGCTTATTTGCTCAATGATGAGCAAAAACAATTTAAACAACCATCAGAAGCAATTGAGTCAGGTATCAGTGTTATATACCAGGAACGACAGATACTGATGGAACTGTCGGTTGCAGAGAATATTTTTCTTGGGCATTTACCAATATTGCCAAGTGGGTTGATAGACCAAAAGACATTGAACAAAAAGACCCAGCAAATTATCGATGATTTTGGTTTACCAATCTCTCCAAGAACAAGAGTTAAGAATCTAAGTATTGCTTACCAGCAAATGGTTGAAATTATGAAGCTTATAATCGGGACTTAAAAGTCATCGCCTTTGATGAACCAACAGCCAGTTTATCAGACAGTGAAATTGATATCTTGTTTAAGATTATCAAGAAGCTAAGAGAAGAAGGCAAGGTCATTATCTATGTAACCCATCGTATGAAAGAGTTGGAACTTATTGCAGACCAGATTGTTGTATTTAAAGATGGTCAATTAGTGGATATGGTTGAACGTAGTGAAGCGACCAATCAGCAACTCATCAAAATGATGGTGGGTAGAGATCTTGGTGAGATATTCCATGAACTTGACAGGAGCAAAAAGATTGGTGACAAGGTCCTTGAAGTTAAAAACTTAAGCAACCATCATGTTAAAGATGTATCCTTTTCACTTCGAAAAGGGGAAGTTCTTGGTTTCTCAGGTCTTGTTGGTGCAGGTCGTACAGAAGTAATGAGAGCTTTGTTTGGTGCAGATGACATCAAATCAGGACAAGTACTTCTTGAGAATCAGCCAATTGTGTGTAAAACCCCTGAAGATGCAATTGATATTGGTATTGTACTTTGCCCAGAAGATCGTAAGGAACAAGGCATTCTACCAAACTTAAGTGTAATGGAGAATATTAGTATCTCAGTGTGGAAGCGAATTGCAGACAAATTTGGCTTTATAGACAGAAAATCAGAGGATGAATTGGTCCATGACAGCATTGCTAGTTTTGATATCAAAACACCCAATGCCCAGAAAAAGATTGTAGAACTTAGTGGTGGTAATCAGCAAAAATGTATTATTGCCAGGTGGTTAAATACAAATCCTAAGGTGCTGATACTAGATGAACCAACCAAAGGCATCGACGTTGGTGCCAAATCAGAATTCTATAAACTGATTTGTGAGTGTGCTAAAAGAGGTATGGGAGTCATTCTTATTTCATCCGAATTACCTGAGGTAATAGGCCTTAGTGACAGAATTCTTGTTATGAAGAATGGTCAGATTACAGGCGAAGTTATTAGAGAAGAAGCAACAGAGGAACGTTTGCTTGGACTTGCAATGTTAGAACAGGAGGCTATCTAAATTGAAACTGAAACAACTTAGAGAAAATCATTTTGGTGATAAATTGGGCTTGGTCATTGCCCTTGTAGTCACAGTGATTATTTTTACCATATTTAACAAACATTATTTCTCAATGACCAATTTCATAAATATCCTTGTAGCAGCATCCTTAATGGGTCTTGTGGCTATAGGTGAAACATACCTTGTTATTGGAGGGTTAGTTGACCTTTCTGCTGGATCTGTAGCAGCTTTTGCCAGTGTCTTGGTATCAGTCTTATTAGCAACCGGTATGGGTTCATTCTTTGCAATAATCATCGTGCTTCTTGCAGGTGTGGTTGTAGGTGTGGTTAATGCCTTGGCTGTTAATAAGTTAAAATTAGAACCATTTATTGCAACCTTGGCATCTATGTCGATTATGAGAGGTTTTGCCTATATTATCTGTGGTGGACGTCCTGTCTTTATAAAAGATGCATTCTTTCTTAAGATAGGTAGTTACAGAATAATGGGGTGGTTACCAATACCTGTACTAATTCTTATAGTGATGTTCATTGTACTTGGCATATTACTGGCCAAAACAAGGTTTGGACGTAGCGTGTATGTACTGGGTGGTAACAAATATGCAGCTAGATTGGCTGGACTTCATCCAGGCAAAATCGTTATCGTACTCTATGTCATTAATGCAGTGCTGGCATCACTGGGTGGTATTATCCTTGGTTCTAGAATGAACTCAGGTCAACCATCAGCAGCGGTTGGTCTTGAATTTGATGCCATTACAGCAGCAGTACTTGGAGGGACAGCTTTCTCAGGTGGTGTTGGAACAATCTTTGGTACAGTTCTTGGTGTTCTAATCCTTCAAGGCTTTAATACAGGACTGATTATGATGAATGTTCCAGTTTTTTTGGCAGTTTGTTGCAAGAGGTATGTTGCTCTTCGTTGCATTGGCCTTTGATTATTATAGAAAAGTCAGCCGTGAGAAGAGAATTCTTGAAGACAGCATGAAAATCATGGAATCGATGTAAATTTTGGTTACTTAGTAACATTTGAAAGTGGTTACTTTAATAACATATAAAAATGGTTACTTTGCCAGTTGAACTGGCTGTGATAATAAACTAATATTATATTATGGCTGCAAAGCCAAAGGAGGAAAGGCAATATGAAAAAACTGTTAAGTGTACTTGTAGTTCTATCAATGTTAATGTCAATCTTTGTGGGGTGTGCAAAGACGGAAGAGGCACCAAAAGAGACTGCTAAAGAAACAACAACTGAGACAACTGAAGAAAAGGCAGAAGAAGCAGAGGCAAAAGGGGATGACAAAATCGTTATCGCTGGTATCTATAAAGCAGGAGACCAAGTTTGGTTTATAGATGAAGGTGCAGCTGCAGAAGCGAAAGCAAAAGAAATGGGTGCTGACGAGTTTATCTATATAGATGCTAAGATGAATCCTGACACATATTTACAGGCAATAGACAACGTTATAGCACAAAAAGTTGATGGTGTACTAACATGTATTCCAGACCAACAATTAAGTCAAGTAACAGTTCAAAAATTAACGGATGCAGGCATTCCGGTTGTTGCAGCGGATGATGCACTTCAAGATGAAGATGGCAACAAATTAGCACCTTGGGTAGGTATTAGTGCTTACAAAATCGGTGGTGCTGCAGCTGAGTGGATGACAACTTACATGGTTGATAACAACTTAGTTGAAGACGAAGAAGTTGGTATCTTATTCCTTACAATGAACACAGTATCAAGTTGTGTACCAAGAACAGAAGGTCAAGAAGATGTTTGTGCATCTGTCATTCCTGACTTCCCAACAGATAAAATGTTCTATGCAGATTACAATGGTGAGACAGAAAAAGGTTTCACAGCAGCATCAGGTATTATTACGGCTAATCCAAACATTAAGAAGTGGATGGTTATGACGCCTAATGATGAAGGTGCGGTTGGTGCAGTAAGAGCTCTTGAGCAAGCTGGACTTGATAAAGATTCAGCAGTCGTTGGATTTGGTGCATACTTGGCAGTTGGTGAGTTTGAGAAAGAATACTCAGCAATGAAAGCGGCTGCTTACTTCTCAGCAAGTCAAGTAGGTGGTACATCAGCTGCAGTTCTTATGGATTACATCCTAAATGGTGAGGAAATCCCAATGGAATATGCTGTTGATGCAGTGGTTGTAACTAAAGACAATTACAAAGACATCATGGATGAATATCAATAGAACATAAACAAATAGTGAATTTATAACTAGATAAGAAATAATGTATACTGCTTTAGCCTCTTCATATGAAGGGGCTTAGAGCAGTTTATATGAGCTTTTATGATATAATGTTTAGGCATCAATAAGTTGTGTTGACTGATATGGTACAAAGTGTAGGTATAGCTGGAAGTGGTATTTATGAGAAAGCCTTTGATTAAAAGTTTATACAAAAACCGGAGTATTCGAATCAAACTCTTGCTTAATTACGTGGCAACAGTTCTATTTATTGTGGTTATTTTGAGTGTCCTCAATGCCAAGAATCTTTTGTTCGAAGTGGAAGGATTACTTGATCGAAATACTTCTCAATTGATTGGCCAGACAAGAAATAGTGTTGAATATTATATTCGTGACCTTGAGAATATGATTTTTTATCTATCCAGAGACGAGAATCTTACAGGGTATGCGGGTGAGGGTAATAGCCAATCGCGCCAAGTTTATGAAGAAGGTCTCAAAAAATGTTCTTGAAACATATGCGGTATCACACACTCAAATAGATGGATTGCTCATCGCATTTGATGATAACACTATTGTCAGCAATAATATGGTCCTTATATCAAGAGAGCCAACCACAGAAGATAAATGGTATCAAAAAGCTATAGATGCACCAAATGAGTTACACCTTTTTGCCAAACCAATAGACCGTAATGTAAAAAATCTCTATGACTATTACAGTTCTGACAATCTGGTATCGATAGTTAAGGCCATTACCCTTGAAGGACAAAGCGAGCCTATTGGGGTTGTTCTAATTGACCTGAAAATCGATGATATAGGTGAGACCATGGCATCCCTAGTTCAGCAAGATGATGAGTTCTTCTATATGGTTGATGAGCAACTGGATGTCATCTATGCGCCTATTAACAAAATGGTCTATAGAGTAAACCGAAATCAAGTGGGTCTAAGCGTTGACAATGCCTTTGAACAGACAATCAATGGAAAGCCATACAAAATACTCTATGAGTATTCCTCCTATCTGAATTGCTATTTTATAGGTGTTTTCTCATTGAACCCCCTCTATGCAATTGTTAACGCCATTCAAAGTGATATGTTGATTTATGCTTTTATTTTGCTTCTAGTGGGTATTGGCTTAACTGGTTTGCTAACAAGTACCATAACGAGACCTTTGTTCAAATTACAACGCTTAATGAAGCATGTTGAACAAGGGGATTTGGACATTGAGTTCGAAGTCAAAAGTGATGACGAAGTAGGTCAGCTTGGTAATGGCTTTAATCAGATGATTACCTCAATTAATAGCCTGATAGATGTGGTTGCCGATGAGCAACAAAAGAAAAAAGAAGCTGAACTCAAAGCATTTCAAGCACAAATTAAGCCTCACTTTCTATACAATACACTGGACACAATCAATTGGATGGCACAGGAATATGAGGCCGATGATATATCAGATATTGTTTGTAGTTTGACGACTTTATTTAGGCTATCCCTTAGTAAAGGTAAAGAAGTGATTCCTCTAGAAGATGAACTAGAGCAAGTGGAGAGTTACCTCAAGATTCAGATGGTCAGATATAAGGATAAATTTGCCTATGTGATTGACTGCCCAGATGACTTGAAGTATCAGCAGGTGGTCAAACTGATTCTACAACCCCTTGTTGAAAATGCTATATATCATGGTATCAAAGGTAAGAAACACTTTGGTGAAATTAGAATAAGGGTCTATAGTGATACTGAATACTTGTGGTGTGAAGTTAGTGACAATGGTAGTGGTATTGACCCCAAATCCCTTAATAAAATAAACCATGAACTCATATTCAACGAGAGGGTTTATGACGATATGGGCATTGGCATCATCAATATCAATGAACGTATCAAGCTAATCAATGGGACACAATATGGTTTGCAGAAAATACAGTCAAGTGAAAAAGGGACGATAGTACGCATAAAGTTGCCCCTTGATAATTCATAAAAAAGGAAGTGAACCAATGCGAAAAATGATTATAGCCGATGATGAAAGTATCATAAGAAATGGTCTGAAAAAAGCTTTGGATTGGACCAGTCTTGGCATAGAATTAGTTGGCGAGGCAGAGGATGGCTTGGAAGCTTATGAGCTTGCAAAACAACACTGCCCTGATTTGATGCTTATAGATATTAATATGCCTTTGATGAATGGCATAGAGCTCATTGAAAAAATAGGTAAGATCAATGAACATTGCAAAATAGTTATTATTACTGGTTATGATGAGTTTGAATATGCAAGAGAGGCTCTTCGCTTACAAGTGTCGGATTATATCCTAAAGCCTGTAGCGAAATCTAAATTACTTGAAGTGATTAAAAGGGTCTTATCTAGTATGGACCAGTCCATGGCTGAAGAAATGTACAGCAACTGGGCCCATCAGAAGGTTGAAGCCTCAAAAGCTTATTTGCTCAGTGAATTCTTTGGAAAATGGATGGCAAATTCCATGCCAAAAGACGAAGTTACCTTGCAACTTCAATTGTTTGGATTTCCAAGTGGTTTAACAACTGTTATTGTGGTTAACCTGCTTTCAACTCAAGACAATGCTATCAATGATCACATGATGGAAAAAGACTTGGCACTATTTTGTGTTAATAACATTGTAAAAGAACTTTGCCAAGATAGAGAAAGTTGCCTTGTTCTAAATGACACTAATGACAATGTGTTATGTTTCTATGCTACAAACGACGAAGATAATCCTGACCTCCTAACAGAAACCATCCGAAAAACAATTAGACAATACCTACAATGTAGTGTCTATACAAGGATTGTGCAAGTCGATTCCATTTTGGAAGAAATGTCCAATGTCTATAAAGGTGTACAAGAGGCAATAGATAAAGAGAATGCCATAACACCAGTAGTGGCTTGCGCTAAAAGTTATATCGATGGCAACTATAATGACAAATTGTTATCTCTTGATAAGCTATCTGACAAGCTTGACATAAGCCTCAATACCTTAGCAAACTCATACGAAAAGAATTAGGTGTTAATTATAAAGAATACCTAACCCAAGTTCGAATAGATAAAGCCATCATGTTTATGAGAGACCCGATGATGCGTATGTATGAAATAGCAGACCAAGTTGGTTATAAGTCACAGCATTATTTTAGCGCTGCATTTAAGAAGGCAAAGGGGATGTCGCCTAATGAGTACAAAAGCAAACATTTGTAGAATAAAAAGTATAGGCATCACTTTGATGATACTGCTGGTGACAGCAATGTCTTTTTCAGCATGCACAAAGAAGGATACTGAAGAAGTCAAACACCTAATTGGTGTGGCTCACGCTGATTTGAGTGAGGACTGGCAATTGGCACTGGAGCAGGAAATAGCTAATCATGTCCAGTCAAACCATTTGGTTGAATTGATATCAACGAATGCCAATGGCTCAACATTTAAGCAAATGAAAGACTTACAAACCTTGATTGATTATGGTGTTGACCTGATTATTGTGACGCCCAATGACAACATAGTCATGAAGAGAGAAATCACCAAAGTACATGAGCAAGTGCCAATTATTGTTATGAACAGAGAAATATCTGGTACAGGCTATAATATGTTTATTGGTCCTGATTTCCATGATATTGGCCAAATGATGGGTCAAGCAGTTGTAGAATATGCAAGCAATAAGGGCGATGAAAAGGGTATGAATGTGATTGAACTTAAAGGACCTTTTAATGATATGTCCGTAGATGGTATGACAACAGGATTTCATGAGGTTGTTGGGTCAGAAGAGAATGTAAAGTTATATGCTGAATTTGCAGCTGATTGGAAAAAAGATGATGCCATGGATTGGTATTTATCACAAGAGCTTAGGTATCCAAGTGGGGATGTGGTTGTTTCACATAATCAATCCATGGCCTACGGCATTAGGGATGCCGAATTATTAGACAATAAGCTTGATATGGCTTATTTTGCCACAGAGGCAATTACGGATGATAGCAAAAAATTAGAAGAAGATTTTGAAAATGGCTTCATCAATATTGTCAAATGGCAACTTGGAGGTGTTGAAGCTGTTAACTATGCTATAGAAATATTAGAGGGCAGTCAGAACATACCCAAAGCAGTTATTTTGAATAACTACAGTCTGAATAAGCAAAATGTACTTGATTTTCTATCAGAAGACTATAAGCAGAAAGATGTGGTTATTGAGTCAATTGGTTTGATACAATCGGGTATTGGTGATTGGGATATGTCTCAAGTCAAGTCCATAGAAACCGCAGCTCAATCCAAGAATGTTGATGTCATTAAGAAGGTTATTGATCCAGATATGTCACTAGATATTCAGCAGCTACATCAGATTGAGGCCATCAGCCAATTAATTGATGAGGATGTGGATGCCATTGTTTTATCACCAGTTAAAAGTGATGGATGGGACAGTGCTTTTGATGTAGCCTATGAGAAAGAAATTCCCCTTATTATTATTAATAACCCTATTGAGTCTATGCAAAGCGATAGACAAATGTTTATTGGCTACGATGGCCATAAAGAGGGTAATCTAATGGGGCGATGGCTTGTTGATAATCTCTATGGTGAAGAGGATATCCACTTAACAATCGTTGGAGGTCAATCGGATACACTCGCCCAGGAGGAAAGGTTGAAAGCCATTACTGATATAACAGATGAGTATTCAAGAATATCTGTAAGCTCTAGGATTTCTGAAAATCAATGGTCATCATCATCCGTTATACAAGCTATGTCATCAGATGAAGATGTGCTAGATATTATAGTGGTTATTGATGAAAATATGATTGAAGAAGTTTTGACTGTTACAAAGATTGAGAATCTGATAGATAAACATGCGATTAAGGTTCTTTGCTTTGCTGAAGCAGAGGCTTATGAGAAAGCTTTAGCATCAGGAGATATTACATGTATTGTTGACAGAAGTCCAGAAATGGGTCCACTCATTATTGAATCTATTCAAAAAATGGTTTCTAATCCATACTCTCCAAAGGCCATTCTTAATTCAAACGATGTTATTGGTAATGTACAAAGTCGTCCATAATCATTACCATATATTACATCTTTTATACCAAGAAGTATATTTAGCTGGTCTCCCTATGCCTCTATAATTGAGGTATAAGGCAAATAAAGGAGATGAGTTAATGATTAACCCAAATGAAGTAATTGATAGACATGAATGGTATGAAAGTAAGATTCCTAGAAAAGAATTTAGAAAACTCTTAAAACGAGATAATTATCATGGACTGATAAATTTTGGCCTGTGGTTCTTCTTACTTGGAGCAACAGGTTATCTGGCTTACGAGATGATTGGTAGCTGGCTAATGATACCAGCTTTTATACTCTATGGTGTCATCTATAACAGTAACAACTCAAGGTGGCATGAGTGTAGCCATGGAACAGCATTTAAGACCCAGTGGCTCAATGATTTCTTCTACTGGCTGTGTGGCTCCATGGAGTTTTATGACAACATTAATTTTCGCTATAGCCATACCAGACACCACTCTTATACCATTATCAGTCCAATTGATCCTGAGGAAATAACACCTAGACCGCCTACACTACTACCTTTAGTCCTGAATTTTTTTCTTTTTGTATTCAGGCGTGATTCTAATTGCAACCCTAATTAGTCATTCACTTGGACGACCTACAAAGAAATCAGCGACATATGTGCCAAAGGAAGACTATAATGCAATGTTTTGGTGGGCGAGAGCAGCGTTAGTACCACATCTTATTGCTATAGGCCTGTCTGTCTACTTGGGCAGTTGGTTGCCAATCGTCTTCTATGGATTGCCAAAGTTCTACGGTCATTTTATTCAATGGACCTTCATCATTCTCCAGCATGTAGGGCTTGAGCACAATGTTTGGGATCATCGTAAAGTTTGTCGTTCATTTAATTTGAATCCCTTCTTGAGCTTTATCTTTATGAATATGGAATATCATGTTGAGCATCACATGTATCCCATGGTTCCATATCATGCATTGCCAAAACTTAACGCTATTATCAAAGATGATTTACCAGAGCCCTATAAGGGTCTCTTGCCGGCATTAATTGAACTGATACCAGTTCTGATTAAACAAAGAAAAGATGTAGCATATGTGATTAGCAGAGAGAATGCATAGAAAGCGAGGTAAGAAAATGAGCGATAATTGGATTTACGCATGTGAAACAAATGAATTAGAGATGGACGATGTCATTGGCCTTACAATAGAAGACAAAAGAATTGCAGTTTATCAAATAAAAGAAGGTTATTTTGCAACAGATGGCTTGTGTTCACATGAACAGGCGGATATGACCAATGGCTATGTTGAAGGAGATTTCGTTGAATGTCCTAAACATAATGCGAGATTTAGCATAATAACAGGTGAAGCTCTAAGACGCCCCGCTTGTGATGGGATTAAGACTTATGCAGTGAAGATTGAGAAGGGTTGTATTTACTTACAACTAATCTAGCTGAAGATTTTTTTCTATACTGGCTTGGTGTTTTGCCAAACTTAGCTTGAACAATCTTGTATAGTAATTATAATCATCAAAACCAACCTCGGTTGCCACATCGGCAATCGGGGTTTTCTTATTGACCAAAAGTTCTTTAGATATTAGAAGGCGATGGTGGTTGATGTACTTGGTCAAAGACATATTGTGTTCTTCTTTGAGGGTCTTATAAACAGTTGTTTTACTGATAGCAAGGTCTTCACATAAGAGGTCTGTTGTTATTTTCTCGGTGTAATGATTGCCTATATAATTGTCTATACGTTCTGTTATAGGTGAACGTTCTACGTCGATTATATGTTGAAGCCATATTGATATAGCACAAGCTTTCATAATACGACTGACAGCTTCAATGTCATCAAGAGACATTTGCTTTAGATTATAATAATCAGTTTTTGCTTTCATTACAGCATCTTCCATATAACGGTATTTCTTAGATAGGAGTTGCCACTGAATCTCTTTGTTGCTTGTATCAAGGACTTGGCCAATCATGACATAACCTAGAATCTGTTCTTTGTCAAAAAGAGGTGTGACGGCTTCGTACAAACCCATATGGCACTTATAGATGTAGATATCTTTGTTGGCTTTGGCCTGGCGAAAGGCTTTTTGGTCGCAGTATTTACACTCATCGTTTATGGCCTTGTGAGTTCTGACTTGCTGGCAAAATGGGCTTAGTGTAGATGGACTTGAATAGAGTTCGTTGAACTCTGTGTCAAAAACAGCGATTCGTACACCAATCAATTTTTGATAGTCATCAAGTAACTTCTGGACTTCCACATCTTTGAACAAGACTTTCACTACAAAACACAACCTTTCTGATACAATCATTGCACCAATCAAGAAAAAATGTCAAATAAAAGAACATAAATGCTAATCCTAATCATATTTCCTATAAGAAGGGCCAAAATCCAGTTATAGTTGGCTCATAAGATAATTATGGGCTGGCCTATAGGCCAAGTATTGGAGGAAAAAAGAGAATGACAAGAAGAGAACGTGTAATTGCGGCGCTAACACATCAACCAACGGATATCGTACCATTTAATGCAGACTTTACCATGCAGGCAGATGACAACATGCTTGAGTTCACTAAGGACTCTGACTATCTAGGCAAACTAGGTGGCCACCTGAACTACATACAGTACTGGGGATGGCCAACAGAACTTGCAGACAAAGCAGACCATTTTAAAGATGAATTTGGTGTTGTATGGGACCGTTCAGGTGCGGACAAGGATATTGGTATGCCAATTGATAAAGTGGTTACAGACTTCGTGAACATAGACTATGTATTCCCTGAGATTAATGAAGAGCGTATCCGAGCAGAGTATGAAGGCTTGATGGCGGCCAAAGAAGATAAATTCACTTTCGGTGGTATTGGCTTCTCAATGTATGAAAGAGCTTGGTCCCTTGCTGGAATGCCAGAAGTTTTAATGGCGATGGTTATGAACCCAGATGGCCTTCACAAGCTACTGGATATGATTTGTGACTACAACTGTAAGGTTATGGATATTGCTCTAGAGTATGATTTGGATGGCTTCTATTTCGGTGATGACTGGGGTCAACAAAAAGGTCTAATCATGGGACCAGAATTCTGGAGAACTTTCATTAAGCCAAGAATGGCTAGAATGTATAAGAAGGCAAAAGATAAAGGTTTGTTTATCCTTCAACATTCCTGTGGTGATGTTGAGTCTATCTTTGAAGACCTTATTGAGATTGGTCTTGATTGTTATCAAACATTCCAACCAGAGATCTACGACGAGTATTATGGTCTTGAGACAATCAAAGAAAAATATGGCGACCGATTAGCATTCTGGGGTGGTATTTCAACACAACAGCTACTACCAAAAGAAGACGCCCAGACAGTTCAAAAAGAAACGGCACGTATTATGAAAATCATGTCAAAAGGTGGCGGTTATATCGCAGCACCTACACATGCACTAGAGTTTGATGCACCACCAGAGAACATTCTTGCAATGTTTGAAGTCTTCAAAAACCAAGAAGAATTTCTCAAGGTATTAGGAGAATACTGGTACACGAAGTAAGAAATAATTCGGGTGTTCCTGATGAAAATGATCTTAGAAATCACATGGGTGCAGCCAGTGATGCTGTCAAAAAAGTCGTTATGGATAAGATAAGACATTTTTGACAGATGGATTTGATTATTCGAATTCAACAACCTTACCAGAGAGTCTTGATTCTTCAGCAGCAAAGATAACCATATGACTTAGGTTGGAACGGTTGAGTGTTGTTATGGAATCTTTTGTGGCTTGACCGCTAACGAAATTTGTAAAATCATCAATAAGTCTCAAATCTCCACCACCATGATCACCATGCTCACCAGTCATATCACCTGAGAGTTCTAAGTCATATTCCTTAGTGGTCCAACCGCATTCAACAGATGGGTCGACTTTTTTTACCGAATATTTTGATTCATCAAAGACACCTTTGATTTCTCCATGGCTACCTATGATATGGATGTTTCTTTGAGAAGTAGGCGTTCCACTGACCATATTGAATGAACCGATACTTCCGTTGTTAAAGTTTATAGCAACGGTTTGGTTATCCATAACATCTGAATCAGATTTCCATATGCACATACCAAGGTCGTTGTGTTCTTTAAGAGAAGTTGTTTTTTCTTCAAGGGTTACATCATCTCTACCTTCAAATTCCTCCCATGCATAAACACCCCATCTCTCAGGAAAGTCCAAATGGAATTTTTTGGCAGAATAGACACATGAATCTTCAATTAGACAGTCTTTTACACATCTTGTTCCAGAACCGTCAGGCGCATTTGCGGGTTTGAATTGCATGTTTGTACCACTGCTATAGATTGTCGAAGGGCTAGCGCTTTCATTCATCCACACCAATAAATCAAGGTCATGGCAACATTTTGCAAGTAACATAGTTGTACCGCACAAATCACTATTTCTCCAGCGTCCTCTGGCAAAAGCTGAAGAAAAATGCATATAATTAACATGTTCATTCATTTGGATGTTTTTGACCTTGCCAATATCACCATTGTCAATGTGGGCCTTAATAGATGAATAGAAAGGGGTGTATCTAAGAACATGACATATCATCACTTTGTTTCGGTATTCATTGACCACAGTATTTAGTCGATTGACTTCCTCTTTACTTACGGCAAATGGCTTCTCAATCAGCATATCATAGCCTTGTTCCAAAAAAAGGTATGGCGAGCTCAACATGAAGTTGGTCCATTGTCGTATTGATAATTGCGTCGGCAATTTTGCCTTGTTTTAGAATATCTTCTATGTTGGTATAACATTGAGTGTCATCTAGCGAGAAAGTTTCCTTGGCGATGAGACGACGCCTTTCTAAAGGTTCAACTACAGCCACTATTTTAAGCTTACTTGGTTCTTTTATTCCGTAGGAGGCATAAATCATACCACGATTACCTGCGCCAATCAAAATGGCTTCTACTGGTCTATTGTTATCATTATTCATCATATCATTCTCCTGATCATATTTGGCATTCTTATAATAATTCCTTAATACTTAAGCGCTATAGTTATATTCTAGTATGATATCTTTAGAAAGTCTTTAGCCTGTGATATAATAATTTAACATATTCTTTCATTTGCTTGAGACTAATAGTAGGAGGTTGCTAATGAAAAGTATTATAAAATCCATCAATACCATTTGGTGTCTAGAAACACCTAGCTATCATGAGATTTCTTGTCTTTCACCTAGTGGTCATACCCTACATTATATAATATCTGGATCTTATACAATTGTTTTTGATAAGACGGAGCATCTTGTAAAAGAGGGTGATATTATCTATTATCGTGGTAACGAATACCATAGATATATAGGAAATTCTGAAGAAGTATCCTTTTATTCTATCAACTTTGATGCACCTGAGTTAATTCCTGTGCCTATTTCAAGTCGAATCATTCATGACAAACAATATTTGAAAAGCTATTTTGCAGATGCTAAAAATGCCCTAATTGAAGATTCAATAAGGAGCAATTTCGAAGCATTTATCGCTTTGGAGTCCATATGTATGGATATATTCAGGGAAGATTATAAGAGGGAAATCAATGAGGTCAGTCTTTGGAAAGAAATTGAAATACATATGAAGAAGAACAGCAACTACAAAATCACCATCAAGAGTTTGGCGGACTTATTTGGTGTATCCACTATAACATTATATAGAAAATGTATGGATGAGCGGGGCATGTCACCTAGCCAATTTATTAGACTCATTAGATTAGATGAAGCCAAAAAACTCATTCTACATACATCCCTTAATATAACGGAAATTTCATTGGTGCTTGGTTACTCATCCATTCATGATTTTACCAGAGATTTCAAAAAGTACTACAAGTTTTCACCTAGTGCAGTGCGCAAGGGTCAAGCGAAATTCTAGCTTTATAATAAGGCTATCAAGATATAATTAAGGCTTAGTGGACGTGCTGTCATAATGCATCACGGTAATTACTTGGACTTTTACCAGTAACGTTCTTGAAGATACGGCTAAAATAGTGTGAGTCTGTATAACCAACCATCTCGGCAATTTTTTTAGAAGGCATTTCAGGGTACATGGTCATAAGGCTTATGGACTGATTGATTCTAATAGTGGTCAAATATTTCATAGGTGAACAAGCCTTATGTTTTTTGAATGAGGCCGATATGTAAGAAGCTGAGTAATTGAATAGTTGTGAAATGGTTTCGAGGGTTAGTGGCTTGCTATAATTATTCTCCAGATAGTCACAAATCATATTGACTAATTCTATTGAGGATATGCGACTTTGCTTGTTTGTGACTATGGTCTCATCGATTAGATTAAGAACTGGGCCATAGCAGTCTTGAATACTTTTGGCATAAATCCGTAACCCTGACAACTGTTCTTCTAATTGCAGATAGTTATCAGATGAATCTGTTTTTTGACAGTTCGCTGATAGTGCTAATAAGGCCAAAAATTAATTTCTCAACCAATAGTTGAGGCACATGTTTGGAATTCCATTGTTCAAAAAGACTGGCTATGATTTCTTTGACTGAATCCAAGTCTTGCATTCTATAGCTAGAAGTTATGTCAGACTTAATTTGTGCTTCTATGGATGGCAGTTCAATTTTGATAGCCATATCCACAACTGAAACAAGGCCTGTTTGCCCAATATACTGATGTTTACGTACATATCGACGTACCTTTTCAGCTGTTAGAGAAATGTCTCTATGTGAAATGGTTTTGTTATAGATATTAAGGGTGAAAGGTTTGCCTTCTAGTCTATCTTGTAGATAGGCATCCAGCTTTTCACAGAAATGATAAGATGAATTAATAGATGCATCTTCCGAAGAAATCAGTACAAATTTCTGATTCAATAACTTTTCATCAACAATGAAGTAGTTAAGATTAGGAGATAAGGTCTTGTCCATATATGAGACAAGGTCCACATGATTCCAAAGTTGATTGATTTGCTTGTCGTATGAAGAGTGTGCATCCGGCGTCAACAAATTACCAACATTAATCAAAACAAGGGCATAAACACTATTTTGTAAAATAGTGGGCAAGGGTTCGCTGATATTTTTACCATAGATTTCTGAGGTGACAACATCACGTTCCATAGCTGTAATGTTGTTTGTTATTTGGTCTTTAATATCCAATAATACCTTTCTTAAGGTATCTTCACTTATGGGTTTCAGTAAATAGTCATGAACACCATAAGTCAAAGCTTTTCTAGCATACTCAAATTCGTCATAGCCACTGATAATAATAACCTTCATATCAGGGTGGTTGGCTTTGGCGTAATTAACAAGGTCAAGTCCATTAATGATGGGCATCTGAATATCTGTGATCAACAAGTTAGGGTGATGAAGATCGATTAGTTCAGTTGCGATTTCGCCATTGGATGCGGTTGCAACAACCTTAAATTGGTCACCACAATTCTTAATTTTCTTTACAATATTGTTTAAGATGATTTTCTCATCTTCAGCTACGACAATTGTGATAGGTCTGTGATAAATCATGATTAGCCATCCTCAATTCTTTCTTTGCATACCCCAATGACTATCTTTGCGCCACCAGTTTTTAGGTTTGATAAGTCGTATATGACCCTATCTTCAAAGAAAAGCTTCATTCGCTGATAGTTGTTAATAATCCCCAGACCACTAGGGGTAAGAGATGAACTGGAAGCATTTTGACTAATAGATGATATAGCAGCCTGAAGTTCTTTTAATTTAACAATATTGAATCCTAGGCCATTATCCGTGAATGTAATTGTCCATTCATTGTCATCGTGTTTTCCTTGAACTTCTATCTGCCAAGGTGGTGCTATACCCGTTATATACTTAATGCTGTTTTCAATAAAGGGCTGCAACATGAGTCGCGGTACTTGGATATCATTCATTGAATCAGGTATATCAATTCTATAGGTTAAATCCTCATCAAAACGGTATTTTACAAGGCGGAGGTATTGGTTCACATGTTCTATTTCCTGTTGCATGCTGACCATATCAGTTGATTTAACCGTAATGTAACGTAGCATTTGAGTCAAATCATTAAACATATTCACTAGTGTTGGCTGGTTTGCATCTTCACACATGATGGTCATTATGGTCAGGGTGTTATAGAGGAAGTGAGGGTTCATTTGGGCCTGTAGAGCCAGCATTTTAGATTCGGTTTCCAATGTTCTTAAATCAACCACTTGGTCGATAGATTCATTCAGGCGTTGACACATATCAATATAAGCGTTGCCTAGGGATTCAAGTTCATTGCTTGTATAGGTAGGTGACTCTAGGTTTAGAATATTATTCTCCAAATTCCCGAGGTTAAGCCACTGATTTCGCGCTGAAATTTTTTTAGTGGTGTGGTGACACGCCTGGAAATCATATAAGAAGACAACATACAAATGACAATCAGTAGTGCTAGTATATAAATAAGTCGTTTTTTGGAATTCAATGATTGGTTTATTAATGATATCATCAGATTCAACCAAAACATAAGTCCAATTGGAAAAATCGGATTGATTGATAATAATCATTTCCTTTTCGTCAGTTATAGGATTCTCAGCGATGGTATTATTGATTGTCTTATCATTACGGGCATTATTAAGATAGTGAAGTTGTAAGTCATCAGAAGCATTTGAGTTAATAGGATAAATAAGTTCGTTGCGTTCGTTATAAATATAGATGGTACGTTTATATGATGCATCACGACCTGCATACATTAGTCCCTCAATTAAGTCAACAAGTTTCTCATAGTTAATGGTCACTTCAACAACATCCGTAAAATTTGTTTCATTACCATTGGTTGTTGATTTCATAACTGATACAACATTATCACCTACGGGTTCGTCCGAGTGTGGTATTGATACATATCTACGACCTTTTAAGTTAAGGGCATCATTTAAGTAAGGTGTTCTAACAAAAGCGTCTGAAGAAGTCTCTTCAAAATTGGTTTGTCTACCATAATGTGCAATAAGGCCATCGGGTTGATAGATACTAATCTGGTAGTAGTTAAAAGGTGATCCCCCAATGGCTAGGAGTAATTCTTGTAGTGATTGATTGATGTAAAATTGTTCAATAGGTTTGTCGCTGGAGCTTCTGTAGGACTCAAACTGTTCATTAATTTGTGGGTAAGAAAGAATAAGTCGATTGGTTATTTGGTTAAGGGGCTCTAGTTTGCTATCGACTTTTGTAATAAGAGTGTTTGAAAAGTCATCTAAGGAAGCAACTGTTTGGTCTTTGATTATTGATGAAGTATAGAAATAGAAAATGGATGTTGTAATGATTAGCACAACCAACATCAGGCCTATATATGAGAGAAATAATTCAACTTGTAATGATTTTTTTCATCTTCATTCATGTAACCTCCTAGGGAAATATATCCTACTAAAATTATACATTATTACTCTAGTTCATACCATAAGGAATAAAATAAAGGCAGTAAGATTGTCCACCTAGATAAATATATCTGTCCATGGGAATATGGATAGATGAGCCTATAATAGAATTATCAACACTAACGTTAGCTTGAAAAAAAACAGGAGGTATTATTAATGAAAATGCAAAAATTATTAACATTCCTATCACTAATTATGGTAATGGTACTAGTATTGGCAGCTTGTGGGGGGCGCTAAAGAAGAAACGACAGCCACAACAGAGAAGGCTAGTGAAGCGACTGAAGAAAAGGCAGATACAACGACTGAAGAAAAAGCAGAAACTAAATCCGAGGACCCAGTAACCATTACAATTGGTTCATCACAGAACTGGGTTAAAGACATCGACAGAGAACTTGCAAAAGAGTTTACAGAAGAAACAGGTATTCTTGTAGATATACAAGTAATGCCAGATGATCAATATATTAATGTTATGAAGTCAAGACTTCTTACAGGAGAAGGTACAGATATCTTCTTGATGAAAAGTGGTGTAGCTATTGCAGAATGGTTACCAGAAGAAAACTGTTTAGACCTTAGTGGTGAAGAGTGGGTTTCAAGAACCAAGTCATGGGCAATTGATGGTGCGACTTATGGTGGTAGACTAGTCGGACAAAACATGTGGTCTGTAGATGGTTGGGGATTCTTATACAACCCAACAATCTTTGCAGATTTAGGTCTTGAAGTACCAACAACGACGGAAGAATTCATGGCAGTATGTGAAGCAATTCAAGCTTCTGGAACATTACCAATATGGGAAAACGGTAAAGACGGATGGCATCTACAAATATGGGCACAACAAATGGGTGCATATCTAAGAGCTCAGAACCCAGGTCTATACGAAGGTCTTAATGATAATTCAATGAAATATGTGGACGTTCCTGAATTGGTACAATTTTTTGCAGACATGAAGGCAGTATATGATGCAGGCTATCTTGGTGAGGAAGTCCTTGCTCAAACATGGGAAGAAGGCTTTGAGGCAATGGCGACCGGTCAAGCAGCAATGGCAGTTGTTTATACAACTTGGCAAAACGAAGCAGCTTCAAAATTCCCAGAATCAGGCATTGATACTTGGGAAATGTTCCCAATACCTCTTGGTGGTAATGATATGATGTCATTCTCTTCAGGTGGTATCATAAGAGCAGTCAACAAAAACACTGCAAACCTTGATGAAGTAAGAATATTCATGAACTGGATGGCAAGCAAAGAGATTGCACAAAGATTCTATGACGGAAGACCAGGACTTGGTGTCCCTTCATTCACGGATGTTGAAGGTGATTTAACACCAGCTTATGCATCTGTTGTCGAAAATTCCGCTGGTGGTACAGGTCCAGATATGCCTGGTAAAATCAAATACCAACCAGGTTCAACATTGACACAAGAAATCCAAGCATTATTCTTTGGAGAAACAACACCAGAAGACATCGTTGCATTTATGGATGCTGAAAGACAAAAATTGTTTGATATTGAATAATAATTAGCTAGAATATTTAACTTGTAATAGTTGCTATGTCTTATGACATAGCAACTATTACTTAATCACAAGAAATAGAGGCGGATTAAGATGAACATTAAGAAGTTTTACAGCAGGAAATTTTTAATATTAGCCATTGGATTGTACATCGTCTTTTTTATCGGTCCAGCTTTTGCAGGGATGGGCTATTCTCTCACGGACTGGAATCAATATAAGAGCGGTATGAATTTTGTCGGGCTAGAGAACTTTAAGAAAATTATATTTGAGGAAAGACAGTTGCTGAATTTTATTGGCAATACCTTCAAATTTGCCACATTTACAGCATCATTTAAAATCATCGTTGGTTTGTCTTTGGCATTACTTCTTAATACAGGCATTAAAGGTAAATCTGTCCTTAGAACAATATTTTATATGCCTACAGCTGTATCACCACTGATTATAGGTATATTATTCTCAGCAATTCTTGCACCAAACGGTGTGATTAATGAATTGCTACGATGGATTGGGCTAGGTGGTTTGGCAAAGTCATGGCTATCATCGCCAGTATCAGCAATGAACAGTGTCATATCTGTTGAAATCTGGCGACAAACAGGTTTTAACATGATTATATTCCTTGCTGGACTTCAGACAATCCCAAAAGAATTGTATGAAGCAGCTAGGATTGATGGCGGTAACACCTTTCAAGTATTTAGGAACATTACATTACCATTCTTGGTGTCGGCGATTACAATTAACTTAATACTAAATGTTATTAATGGCCTCAAAGTTTTTGATATTGTTTTTGCATTAACATCTGGAGGACCAGCTAATACAACACAAGTCCTTAACACTGCAATATTTAGGGAGTATGGACTTGGAAGACTTTCAATGGCTTCAGCACTTGGCGTGGTCATGTTCTTCTTCACAACGGTCATTGCACTATCAATACTAAAATACATGTCTGGAAAGGAGTTTGATCGATAATGAAGAGGAAAATACATAATATTATAAGAGCAGTTATTGCCTGGCTACTAAGTTTGTTGGTTTTAATTCCAATGATTCTGATTGTACTGAATTCCTTTAAGTCAGATGTTGAAGCAGACGTCATGCGTTTGTCATTCCCTAAAGTTATGCAATGGTCAAACTACGCGGTTGTTTTTGAACAAGGAAATATGGGAAGGGCATTTTTTAAATAGTTTTATTATATCCGTTGGTTCCGTAACAATAAGTGTTCTTGCAAGCTCTCTAGCTGCCTATGTTTTGGTTAGAAATAGAGATAAAATGAACAAATTCATATATACATTTATCATATTGGGATTGGTATCACCTATAAATATTATCCCAACAATGCAGATTATGGGTAAATTGCAAATTATTAATACTTTCCAAGGCATAATTCTTTTGTATTCAGGGATCCTTATTCCATTTAGTACGTTCCTATTCTTTGGATTCATTGGTAGTATACCAAAATCACTTGACGAGGCTGCGGTCATTGATGGCTGTAATGGAATCAATGTATTTGGTAGAATTATATTACCACTGCTTAAACCGGTACTGATTACTGTCATTGTCATTAATTTCATGAACACATGGAATGACTTTAGAATTCCTTTGTATGTGCTTAATGACTCAAAAAAATGGGGATTAATTCTCTCAGTATATGACTTCTACGGTACATATATATCTAGGTGGAACTTGGTAAGTGCCATTATTCTTTTGGCAATCGTACCTATTTTATTACTATATTTATTTGGACAAAGATACATTGTATCAGGTGTGACAGCTGGAGCAGTAAAAGGGTAATAGCACAGATATGGAGATCAGTTATGAATGATAAAAAATAAAAGAACCAATATATTGTTTTGTATTGCAGATGATGCCTCACATTTTGGTTGCTATGGACATGAATTTGCAAAGACACCTAACATTGACCGTTTGGCAAAAGACGGTGCTATCTTCAATGCAATGTTTACACCTAATCCCAAATGTGCGCCCTCTAGGGCGTGCATTTTGTCTGGTAGGCATCCTTGGGAACTTGGACCTGCAGGTAATCACTTTAGTAAGTTTGAAAGTAAGTATCCGGTCTATCCCAAGATGCTAGAAGATAATGGCTATCATGTTGGATTTACTGGAAAAGGTTGGGGACCAGGAGACTATATTGGTGGTAAACCAGGTGAAAACCCAGCTGGTAAAGATTATTCGGATATTCAGTTAATGCCACCAGAAGGTTCTTGTATTAACAGTAATAATTATAGTGAGAATTTTCGAGCATTTCTAAAGGACAAAAAAGAAGACCAAGGATTTTGCTTTTGGTATGGTTGCTGGGAGCCTCATAGACCTTATACTTATGGAGAAAATTCACAACAATCTTTAGATGAAGTCATAGTACCACCATTTTTTCCAGATAATGAAATAGTACGTCAAGACCTGTTGGACTATGCTTATGAGGTCAATTGGTTTGACAAACATGTTGGAGAAATGGTTGAGATTCTTGAAGAAAATGGTGAGCTTGACAACACCCTCATTGTTATTACATCAGATAATGGAATGCCATTTCCAAGGGTTAAAGGACATATGTATGATATGGACTTTCGATTACCATTTGTTGCCTACCATAATGGGCTTATTGAACCTGGGACTCAGATTGATGAACTGTACAGCTTTATGGACTTGGCGCCGACTTTCTTGAATGTTGCTGGTATTGAGTCTGATGATAGTATGAGTGGCAATAGTTTTGCAGCTGTCCTAGAAGGAAAAAAAATGAGTCTCATAAAAATGACTATGTCTATATGGGCAAAGAACTTAATGATATTGGTGGTTATAAAGATAGGGCGTATCCAGTAAGATGTGTTCGAGATGATGAATACTTGTTTGTGATGAACTTCAAGCCAGAATTATGGCCTGTGGGTAATCCTGAAACAGGATTTACGGGTGCGGATTCTTCACCAACAAAGACCTTGATTTTAGATGAATACACTAAAGGAAAAGAAGAACATTTTCAATTGTGTTTTGGTAAAAGGCCAAGTGAAGAGCTCTTTAACATTAAGGATGATCCAAGCTGTATGAATAACTTAGCCTATGTGGAAAGTTATACAGACATAAAAAGTGACCTGAAAAATGCCCTTTTAAGAAAACTGATTGAAACTAAAGATCCTCGTATATTGGGTGAAGGTGATGTCTATGATACCTATAACTATGTTGGTCCTTCAAATCATAGTTGGAAGAATTACGAAGAAGGCACTTTTGAGCCTCAAGATTACTAATTAAAGCTGGAGGGAAAAATGGCTATTGAAATTTTGAATACACATGTCATTCGTGACATGACTTTATTCTATACAATGGATGAAGAAAGTGAGAGTGTTGGTTTTTTTTGTTGTGCCTACATGTAAAAGCATGGAAGTTGATTTGTCAAAAAAGTATAGCAATGAAAGCTTGATACAAGTGAAAATCATTGGTGATGATTATGCTGGCGGATTCAGTCAGGGTAGAACCATGAGAAATTGTCAAACGACTTTAGAACTTAAATACGTGGAGCAGTTTGTTGTTCATATTGACGGTGAGAAGTCTATAGTGACAGTTCTTAAGAATCTAAAAGGGCACAGATTGATTCATCAAGTTACTGCTCAGGCTAATAGTGATGCACTTGTGGTCCAATGTTCTTTTAAGAATGAAAGCAATGAGCTGGCTCAAGTTGAAATGCTATCAAGTTTCTCCATAGGGAATCTTTCACCTTTTGAGAAGGATGATAGCCCTAAGAATTTACTGCTACATCGTATTAGAAGTACTTGGGCAATTGAAGGAAAACTTGAGTCTAGACATGTGGAAGAATTTCAACTTGAGACATCATGGGCTCACTGGGGTGTGAACAATATAAGGTATGGACAAGTTGGTACCATGCCTGTAAGAGAGTTTTTTCCATTTATTGGCATTGAAGATAAAAAGCATAACGTGTGTATTGGGGCTGTACTGGCATATGGTGGTTCTTGGCAAATGGAGGCTTATAGAAGAGATGAGGCACTATGCATCTCTGGTGGCCTTGCAGACAGGGAATTTGGTCACTGGACAAAAGATGTTCTGCCAGGTGAAACATTGTCAACGCCAAGAGCTATCATACTGCTGTGGTTGGTGATATTGATGATATGTGTCGTAGACTTAATTCTTATCAAAAATCTAGATATACGCCTTCAAAAACTGAAGAAACAATGCCTATTGTGTTCAACGAGTTTTGCACTTCTTGGGGTGTTCCTAGTGAAGAAAAAATCAAGGCGATTGCGTCGATTCTTAATGGTAGGGGTATAAAATATTTTGTTATTGATGCTGGATGGTATGCTAGAGAAGGTGCCCATTGGAGTCGAAGTCTTGGTGATTGGAAAGTAAGTGAAGGACTTTTTCCAAGTGGACTTAAGCAAACGGTAGAAGCTATTAAAGCTTGTGGTATGATACCAGGTCTGTGGTTTGAGATGGAAGTGTGTGCAGTAGAATCCTATGCATTTAAGCAGACAGAATTTTTACTAAAAAGAGATGGCATACCTTTGACTTCGGGTGAACGCCGATTCTTCGATATGACTAATCCTAAAGTCACCAATCATCTAAAGAGAATGGTCATCGATACGCTCAAGGAATATGGTTTTGGCTATATTAAAATAGACTATAACGATAATCTAGGTATAGGTTGTGATGGCTATGAGTCTCTCGGTGAAGGTGTAAGGCAACAAGTACTTGCAACACAATCTTTTATGGGTAGAATACGTGAGGAAATACCAGATATTGTTATTGAGAACTGTTCATCCGGTGGTCATAGACTAGAGCCATCTTTTCTTGAGATATCAGATATGGTTTCATTCTCTGACGCTCATGAATCTCTAGAAATACCAATTGTTGGGGCCAATGTAAGAAGACAAGTTTTGCCTGAGCAAAGTCAAATGTGGGCAGTTATTCGAAAAGACGATTCACTACAGAGAATTTACTACTCAATGATTAGCACTTTTTTTTGGAAGAATGTGTCTATCAGGGGAAGTTGATAGTCTTAATGACACTCAATGGGCTGCAATACAACGCTGTATGATGTTTTATAAGCGTCACACAAAAATTATACAGTCGCCTGAATGGTATCGTTATGGGGAAGAAAGCTTAAGCTATAGACACCCAGAAGGATGGCAAGGATTCCTTAGTGTTGATACACTTAATAAAGAGGCACTTTTATTGCTACATACCTTTAACCTTGGTGCTGTGGCAAAAGTAACATTTGAGTTACCAAAAGGCAGAACGTTTGAAATTGAAGAAGTATTGGCACATAAAGATCCCTCTATAGAAATTGTAGATGGTGCAATTCATTATTGGCCAAATGGTGACTTTGTTGCAATTGCTGTTAAAATGAAATGTAGGCATAAGTAAGTCATAAGAATTCCACTAAAACAAGCCCACTATGATAAAATAGGGGCTTGTTTTTTATGGGTATACTATTTATTTGGATTGAATTCTTTACATGCTTCTACATAAGCCAGAATGTTCTCCCACGGTACTTCTGGTTCTAACATATGAGTCGGAGCACAAAATAGGCCACCTTTTTTACCAGCAAGTGTTAGATTCTTAGTTACCTCCGCTTTGACTTCATCAGGTGTTCCAAATGGCATGGTTGTCTGAGTGCCTATTGTGCCATGAAATGAAATTTTATCACCGTATTTGGCGTGTATTTCTTCAAAGTCCATACATTCAGGTTGAATTGGGTTAAGGACATCAACACCAGCTTCAATAAGATGTGGTATAAAAGGTTCAATATAACCACAGCTATGATAGAAAATTAGAATATCAGGATTGATGGCTTTGACTTCTTTGATGAGTTTGGTCAAACGTGGCTTGAACCACTCAACATACATATCTTCACTCATCATAATACTAGATTGCATACCTATGTCATCACCAAAGAAGAGCATATCACAGCCTGCATCTGCGAATTTTTTGGCTCTTAGAGTGTTGGTCTTTGTCACCATGTCAATAACAGCTTGAGCCTTTTCTTTGTCCATGACCATGTCCATCATAATTTGTTCCATACTTCTAAGATACCAAGCAGATTCCCAGATAGTCACTTGCATATTACCAACAGCGGCTAAGCCTTTATCATGAATGGCCTTAACTTGTTCTTTTTGGTGGCTAAAATCACCCTTGCTGTAATCAGGATATGGATAGGACTTAAGTTCCTCAAGTGTTGATACGTATTTGAGTGGGTGTCTCATATGAGTCATATGCATAGCGTCTGCGCTACCAGGTTCTTGAGCACATCCTATGAAATCAACAAAAGTACCTTCTTTTAATTCAAAATCGTAATAGGATAGATAAACTTCATCTGCTGCTTTGACAGGAATACCATCATCAACTTGACGCCATGGCATATTGAAGTAGTCTGGATAATCTCTGTTGCCTTCAATTTCTTTTTGATAAGATTCTACTAGTGAAGGACATAGGACCAAATCAACTGGTGCATAGTCATAGCTTTCTCTTCGTAACATGGATAGGAAATTTTCTCTTGGATTCATTTTTAACCTCTCTTCAAATAATTGTCATTGGATTTATCATTTATAGGTTGATTATAGTAGAAAATTGGTGCCAATAAAATGGAATGGATGGTATAATAGATGTAATAAATGGTAAAGAGGTGTCTAAGTGAAATCTTATGTATATGACGTGGTATATGAAACAATTGGAACAAGCCATAAAGAAGGTGTTATGGCCTGTGGATTCTTACCAAAAGAGCCTGAGGTTAGGGGTCATAACTTTCTATATTATGGGGGTTTTCTGATACTATCTGGTAGTGGGTCTTACATAGATGAATTTGGTCATGAAACCCCAATAGGGGTTGGTGATTTCGTTCAACGAAGGCCAGGTGTGAAACATACGACAACTGTTGATGAGGGTGAACCATGGGTAGAGTTTTATGTGTGTTTTGGGAGAAAGCTTTATGAAACATTGGTTGCCATTGATGCCATATCCGATGACCCGATAATTCCTACTGTTTTGACTGAAGATACTTTCAAGCGCTGCGAAGATTTGTTATTTAGGTTCAAAAGAGGCGGCATCATGAATAGAAAGACCTTGTTGCTTGATCTACAGAAGTTTGTTATGCGTATGAACACTCTATCACAAGAAATGGAATCAACAGATAGCAATGAAGTCATCATAAGCGAATTATGCCTTGTCCTTGGAGAAAGACTTAATGTGAAAATCGATATCAAAGCCTTGTGTCAACAATACCCACTTGGTTATGAAAGCATTCGTAAAATATTCAAGGCTAGAGTTGGCACATCCTTACATCATTATCGTGTGATGAAAAGAATTAATGAAGCAAAAAAGGTTGTTGCATAATAAGTCTATTTCACTCAAAAGAATTGCAGACGATTTGGGTTACAAAGACCAATATGCTTTCTCAAATCAATTCAAGAAATACGTTGGTGTGGCACCCAAATCCTTCCGACAGCAGTTGTAAATAAAAAATACATGTGCTATGATAAATCATATATGAAACTAAAATAGACATATATGAAAGTTATAAATGGTACATAATGATTAATAAATTACGTTCGACATTTAAAAAAAACTAAGTATCTTTTTCTTCTAGCTCAGTCTATGGAAAACACGGTTATGACAATTGGCATGATTCGAGGCATATTTTTCACCAGCTTTCTTCTATTTCTGGGTATTGCTGATGGGAAGATTGCAATACTATTATCTCTTGTCGGTCTAACTCAATTGTTGCAGCCTATATCTGCAATCTTATACCACCACAATAAATATAAGAAAAGTTTGATTTTACTTTTTAGGGCTCTGAGAACTTTGACGGTAGTCATTACACCTTTGATACCAATTCTACTTGATTCTAGACATTACTTCTTTGCACTTTTCATTGTTATATTGTTAAGATTTACCTTCATGAACCTTATTGGTGGGGGCTTTATTGAATGGAATGATAAACATGTTGAAGAAGAAAACAAGGGTAAGTATTATGGCCTTAGAAATGTTGTGGGCAATGCCTTGTTCATATGCCTCAACCTTGGTCTTGGAATATTGATTGATTTATATGGCTCTTCGTTACTCTTTTATACAGTGACCTTCATTGTAGTAGCATTGATTGGCATCGTTGATTATAAGATATTAGATAGTATCACATATGAAGTGGATGATTCACTTGATGACATTCACTTTATGGAAGAATTACGTCAACCTTTTAAGGATAAAGCCTACGTAAATTTTTTTGATTTTTACAATCTTATGGAGTATTGCTATAAGTCTTGGAAGGCCTATGCTCAATGTCTATGCTGTTAAGTATCTTCATTATTCCTATAGTGTCGTTGCAATAACTGCCAGTGTTACAGCTTTTTTGTAAACTTTTCTCAGGTCTGTGGTTTGGCAATATGATTGATGAAAAAGGTGATTATTTTGTGACGAAACTAACTGGGATTGTCTTTGGCCTATCAACAATTCTATATGCGGTAATGTTACCGGACAATCCTTTCTTTTACATTGTTCTCGTGATATCAAATGGTATTGTGATGATTGGCTTTAACGTGAGTAAGTTCAGGTTAAATATGAAACTTTCCAAAGGACCTCAGATGAATGCCTATTTGTCTGTTAATGCCTTTGTCGGAGGGCTTGTCATGTTTATAGCTATTAACCTGTCGGGTATTGTTGTAGGATTGTTAGAAGGCATGACTGTAAATGTATTTATGTATAGCTTGAATTCTTATCAGATTCTATTTATGATGTCTGGCTTGATGAACTTATTGGCTATTGTCTATTTTGTAAGAAGTTTTAAAATAAAGGAGCTAAACTATGGAGAAGCATAAAGCACCGGCACTTGCTAAGGGACTGGCAATTATTGATTTGATTAGTCAAAAAGGAGCCATTGGCTTCAATGATATTCAGGAACTCACTGGGGATAACCCGGCCAGTCTAAGTCGATACCTGCATACCTTGACGGCTATGAATTACATTTACAAAAATGAGAACAACAAATATGATTTAGGTTTACAGCTGATTGGATTAATGGAGCATCAGAATATTTGGCAGAAATTAAAGTCTAGATGTTTGCCACTGATGAATTCAATTAATGAGCGGTTTGGATTATCTGTACTTTTGCTAGGATACCTTCAAGAACAAGTTGTGTGTCTTGAAAAAGTCATTGACAGAGACAATGTTGGCATGATGCCTAAAGCACATGTGATGACGAACACCTCATCTATGGTGTGGAGCAATGTATTCTATAAGCAAAAAGGCTCCTTTGACATATCATTGTTGGTGGAAGATACGCTGCAAGTCTATAACTCAGTCGTAGCCAATGACCATATGAGACATTATAATGAAGCAAGACGTATTGTTAGGTATGGGTTTCCAATTAGATACAATGGCAATGTTATAGCACCATAGGCGTTGGTACTTTCGTTGACTTAATTCCAGAAGATGAGCAAGAAGCCATGCTAATTGCTCTTCGTGATGGCATAAATAGCATAGAATTAGCCCTAAAATAGCACTTTTGCACTTTATTCTTCTACTGTAAAATGGTATAATACCCAGAAGACATTTACACTTTAGTTTAAATGTC
>JDSF01000152.1_pt1 | contig 49272 bp, 38 predicted proteins | sample 199441 | NCBI WGS metagenome assembly JDSF01 (sample SAMN02592751, study PRJNA231836) | bioreactor metagenome | isolation source: continuous culture bioreactor denitrification-DNRA | place: Germany: Bremen
GCTCTAGCATTTCGAGGATTTCCTCTTCACTTTTCCATTCTTCCTCAAAGATACTATCGATCTTCTCCAGAATACCTGCCCGGCGACTCATTCCCTGCATTCTACGGACTTGGTCAATTAACTTACCAGGAAGTTCCGCCGGCACCCCTTCCTCTTCACATAGGCTTTTTAACAGCTGAAAGTCTTCAGAGTGAAAGGCCACCCCGTCATTATCAAGCCACGCCTGTTCGTCACCAAAAACACCTTTGTAGATTTGCGGTACTGAATCCTCCCAAACCTCTTCACGCCAATGGCTGCGAATCAACTCAAGCTCCTCAGGAGCTATCAGGGTCACATCAGGATTAGGACCAGTAATTCTAATCTCTTTTTGAATCTGCAGCAGCCGCCGTAAAAACTCCTTGCGCCACTTCATCTTGTAAGGACCGTAAGCGATTCTCTCCTTATCGCGAGTGTATGCTACCTGTCCATTACGGCGCTTGTGGCTTCTATAAATATGTTTTTTCGCTACATCCTGCGTTTCACTCAAAAGATCTCTAAGTTCTAGCAGTGGTGACATCCATTCCTCGCCGCCATCAATCAAATTTTCCATGGTGGTATCTTTCTCCACCAATGTGCAGGTCCAACAACCAAAGCGACTGTTGCCGCAAGATGGCGTCGACTTGTCGACCACCATCGGGCACTCTCCCCCACTTGCATTTTGGTACATTGCAGAAAGATCGCGATTGTTTCCGCCCCAAGGACACTCGTTGGTGAGCAGATAGGTCCAAACATCGTCAGTCGTCATTAACTCAATTGGCGTATAAACAAAGGCTGCCGGCAAAGTAGGATGCTTGGATAAGCCCATCTGGTCACGCTTCTTGCTACTCAGCACTTGACTCCGCGACGCACTCTCATCTTTTCTTGCCCCAAGAACTACTGTCGCTTCGCCCCATTGATCCACCGACTCGGAGATAAAGCGATCCACCGGCTCTATTTTAAGCCGCTCCGTGCACCACCGGAACATCCGACTTGGTGCAGGGTAACCTTTACCTATGAGACTAACCCAGAAGCTATTTTTATAAAGCGGCGTCAGCTTATGCGCATAGATGGGAAGATTCTTTGCCCGCGCACTTGCTTCAACTTTTTTTAGCGAGTTATCAACATGGTCAATAACGTATGGTGTCTCTACTAAAGTATCGGTGGAGATGACATGGATATCTTTCTTGAGGTCCTTAAACGGAAGCTCTTCAATAGCCTCCCAAACCAACTGCAACACTACCGTCGAATCCTTACCACCGGAATAGCCAATGACAAGGGGGCGGTTATAGGCGAGATAGACTTTCTTGATATGTTCTTTGATTTCTTGAATTTCGTTCATAACTCAGACTTTGCGCAGGAAAAGTTCTTCGGCCTGGATTTCTTCTGACGTAAGCGGCAGATCGAGAACGTTTTTGAGATAGTTTGTGGTTAGGCCAACACATGTATGAGACTTACTAATTTTACCGTTGAACATTGCGCGGCCTTCCCAGAGGGCACTATTCTTACGTGCCCAGTCTATTTGACCAAGCTTTTTTAGATCTTTTTTGTAGTCACGACCGGCAGTTGAGAGCAATATCGAACCCATACGGCCAATAGCATGAAGGGCTAGAGCGTGAGCATGAATATAGTCCCGACGTAACTCAGAAGTACTGACGTCTTTGGCCGCTGCCAGTTGCCAGTCTTTCATGTTCTCAGAAACAGCCGTCCAAAATTCGAGAGCAATCCTTGCCTCCTCGTCGGTTATTTCAGGTTTTTTATCTGATTTGCGTAACAGACATTGAGTACCCTGATGGATACCACTCAAAGTGAACAGCTTGGTAGAACGGTTAGAGATAGACGTTTTCTCCATCTCGGTCATATTACGAAAAACCGGCACATTCTCCACCAGATTCACAGTGAGGTGAGAAAGTGGATCATTATGATCAAAGAGAATGCCGATAGAACGGGTTGGGCGCACTGCATGTTTATTAAGATCAGCAAACATTTGCTGGGTGCGTTTCAGACCGACGTCAACAAAGAAAACGACGGAAATTGTCTCGTCTCCGAGATCAGGGCACTCTCTCAGCGCCTCTTCAATGGCAGCTCTGCGATGCTGTCCATCGTTGAGCACGAAGCAAGCATCCATAGGGATACGTAGACGACCAATGTCCTCAGAGGACGAACCCTCAACAGTGAAGCTCTCAAAAATAACACTTGCATCAATGGATGCTGTGATAGCTGAGAAGATATAACTTTGGCGGTTGTTTGTGATATATTTGGACATTTCAGGAATTCGAGCCTTGTTTAGTACACGCTGAGAGCGCAGCTCGGCTGGAAGTTGATCATCCTGAAATAAAAAAGACGTGGAACAAGTTTAAGCGGGCACATGGTAATGAAATAATCACGACCTGCTTGTTTGCCACGAATGGCAGAAAATGAATATTCAGCAAGCATACAAACTCCAGACCAGCAATAAAACTTCCTAATTGCGATGGAAGTTAAATCAACACCACAAGGAAGTCAATAGTCGATATAAATGCAAGGTCTGTGTATTTGATAAGCCCGATAAATGAGTGTCTAATAAAACTTTACAAAAAAGAGATACTTTCTATGACGGATGCGGCCTGAATTATTAAATCTTCAAGCGGAGGTAAAATGCAAGTAAACAACCTCAATTGGGGCGGGCAAGAAATTTGCTAAGTTATAGACAGGCAACGCTGAAAGTTCTCCTAAATAAATGGAATAATAAATGTCCGGAAATTTAGATTTTATTTGCTGCTTGTCTTATTTTGTCCCGATAGTCACCTTCCTCTAAACTCTCAATATCAATTAAACCAGTTTTTAGTTTAAGGACATCAAGCACCCGTTTTTTTGTAGCTGACCTGGCGCTGAAAAAATCATCCTCAAAATTAACTCCTGTAAGATCTTTAAGATATCCATGAAAATCAGTATCTTTTGATATTTCCACTTTTTTTGATAAAATGAGTTCTTTTAAAAATGAAAATTGTGAAGCAATACCAACTGCCCTGAAGACAATATTATCAGGATCTTTGTCTTTCCATAAATATTCATTTAAAGCATCGAAATACCTTTCAAGTAATATTTGAATGGCACTATCATTTCCAGCAATATAATATCCTCTAAGAGGATACTTAGCATTACCTACTAAGTCCCCCCTGCTTCCGTAGCCAACAATCTTTTTCTTATTAACAATGTATTTATCAGCCTTAGAATTCCCAGAGATAAGAGAAACAACACCTTCAATAAACGCAGCAGAAGATATCGACCAGCTTTCAGGCTCTTCTGCTTCTGCTTCTGCATTTACAAGGTCTGTTACATTCCTCTTGATTTCTTTTATTAGCTTTATTTTCCCCCTGAATGGTCCTCTTTCATTAAAGTGCCTAGATAGCTTGACGGCCAAAATGTCAGGGGACCACATCATTCTTTCAGATTCATCCAATTGATAACCAAAAAGCTGATACGCCAAACTTTTATCTACCTTTTGTTGGTTAAAATTTATCGTAGAAAAAACATAAGCCTGCATAGATGGCGGAAGATCTATGAATATAGAACAGGGCAAGTTCATGACAATCCCTGATTTTTTAAATCCATTTATCCTATGCTGGCCGTCAATAATCGAGCAAAGTTTTAATTTTTCATCAGGAACAGTTATCTCAAAAAGGTCATTATCAATCTGAACGACTCGCCAGCGCTTGTCATCATCCACTTCAAGCTTATCTGTCTCATAGTAGTTAGCTGACAATATTATTGAGTTCGGGAAAGCTGCATTATACGTATTTATATAGTTTCTTATTTCGCCTACTCTTTTATCTCTCAAATCTCGCTGGCTTCCTGACAAACCTTCATCTTGAAACCCTGCGGCCCTGGAATACGTGAGGTCAACAAGTAGATCAGAACTAATAGATGCTATAAAAAACTCACCAATCGGCTGTCTCACTCTAATAGCTTTAAAGGATTTCACAGGCCCGGACCTCCGAATTCTTCATCATATTCTGCAGATCCATCAGTAGTTAAGTTAGGGTTGAGATTTTTTAGTGCAGCGTTATTGATAGCTCTGAACTTTGGCCTATTAATATTAACCAGCAACCATAAAGAAAGTGTTGAACTTATGCCATAAACTAAATAAGAATCATCTACTAAGCACAGGAAAGAAAAAAGTAGGGCTAAACACCAAGCAAAAAACGCGACATGTTTAGACAGTATTCTTTTGTACTCATCGTCATTTTGTATCTCATTGCCAATATTGATATCTTGATCTTTTTCCTCGAAAAAGTATTCAGTTGCCATATTCCCCAGAGTAGCCACGCAAAATGTAAATACAGATATATTCTCTAGAGTTGACCAAAACCCCTCAACTTCAATTGCAGTTCCGACATCAAACGGAGAGAGAGGTATCCAGATGCCAATAGTCCCTAACCCGATAGCAAGAAGAGAAAACATTATATAGCTTGGGTTAGATATTATATTCACGATGCTCGACAAAAGAATTAAAAATATGCGAATCCACCCTCTAAATCTCTTTAAAAAGCCCACTATGTTCCTTCCCATATAAGTAAAATATCGCATTGCATTACCCAAGAAGTGACCTAACCCAACATAGGACATTAGCTTATTCTCCAGAAAGCCAAATCCTCTATTTTCTTTATTGATTTCTTGCCATCAACATACAAGCTGAAATGTTTTTCTAGTTTTCTGATATGTCTCATGTGCGCCTCTTCATCCAGCTTACTCTGCACATTGAATATTGCTTTAACCTCTTGTGATTTAATATTAGCCACCTGATGGATAATCCAAGAGAGAATCAAACTGGAATAATCATTCTCACCAGTCTTGAAATGGGTTAGTTCCTGCGTGGAAAGAATAGTTCCAACGCCGAACTCACGCCCCTCTTTCAGAATTTTCTTAAGACTTTCAAAATTCTGAGACATAAAGTTATCTGCCTCATCTACCAATACCATCTTTGAAATTTGGCGATACTTTCCATCAAGCTTGGAGCTCCCTTGTTGATGCATCTGGGTGTAAAACAAGTCAAGCGTCAGAGCAACCACCAAATTCTGAATCTGAGGGTCGTAACCGGATAAATTAATTACCGTGACACCATCGATCAAATCATAGAGCGACTCTGTCTTAGACGAGTCTGGCTCAAGTATCTCAAAACTCATAAGATCATCAAGTGCAGCATGGAGAGAATCTTGCTCCACTTTTTCCTGGTCTTGGTAGCGTTCCCATACATCCCTGAGAGTTGGCACAGGTTTTTTCCAAGAGCTCCTGTCCTGAGGAGTAATTCCAGCATTCTGATAGGCATCCATAACTAATGTACGGATTTTATTCTGCTGTTTCTTCCCCAAGCCAAAAGCTTTAGCCAGCGTACTGCGGAATAGATTAGCAGTGTGCACGGGCTGCATGGGACGATCACCGAACAAAGCAAAAGGGTTGAACGGCAGACGGTAAAGGTCAAACACATTGGCGTTAGTCGCCTGAACAAAATCCTCTTTGACGTAGTCTGCCTTGTAATCAAAAATCAGTATACCTATAGGTTTGCCAGCAACATTCTGATGCTGGTTACGATATAGCTGGGTAATGAGCGACTTGGTGAACTGCGTCTTTCCTGTTCCCATCGTGCCGATAATGCCAGTGTTAGTATTAAACAATAACTCCGTATTGGTCGGCTCCCAAAACACTGGATCACCAGATTGCACATCGCTGCCAAACTGCACCCTCAACGGTTCTGAAGACTGTGGCACGTCTATGCTTGGCTGAGCAGACTGGTCGGATTGCGGAAGTACTTGTGGCGTATCATCAAGCTCTGTTCCCTGCAACACACTGTCACCATAGGCCCCTTCGTCTAGTTCACTAACTTCTGCATCGAAAACACGCAAAAAATATTGGTCGGGAATCTGCATCACCCTTTTATCGACAATGTCAGTTTTGAGCTGCTGGTGAGGCGTATTAACCAGTGTATCGAGTATTCCCATGGGGAGCTCGACTTGAAGCACTTCCTCTTTCACTTCATAGCTTTCGGCAAAGCAGCTTGCGGTGTCGATATGGGCGATAACCATGCCTTGCGGATAATCAGGTACTTGTGCAATTTCATATTCACCAGACAGCCACGCTTCGCGATTCGCCATGAAGGCATCAAAGTAATTATCAGCGAACACATTGTAGAGCTGGTATTTCTCGACCTGCATCAAAATCTGGCGAATAAACAACCCACGATAAAGACGTGATTCAAGCGTGTCATCCCCAAGAAGGTCTTGCTCCATGTAACGCTTTAGTTCAAGCGCTTGATTGCGGGCCTTAGTAAAGTCAGGCCTTGAACCCGTTTTAACTTCCACCGGTAAAAGATAGAGCCTGTTGTCCTTGAATCCGGCAAACAGTATATCGTCAGAGATCGCGCCCTTGCGTAAATTACGGTTGTAACGTGAAAAATCACTATCCGACATAGCAAGACCGATGTTTCCAGCCACTCGAATCATCTCTGCTACGGACATGGGAATCCAGGTGATATCAGACTGCTCCAGCATGGCCGCAACAACTTTGTACGCCCCTATGATGCCGCGCTTAGCCTTTTTTTCTTTTTCAGGATCAGTCATTAGCTTTAGCAGCCACTCACCATTAAAGGCATTAAATTCGCTGATGAGATTGTGACCGCCATCCTCAATCATATTCTTGTAGAGTTCGACGCGCTTAGTAACGGTTATCGCGTCGTAACCAGAGGAACTGGTGTACTGATCAGAATAGTGGATAAGGATGACCCCTTTGGTACTTTCAAAAAACTTAAGGGTCACCTTAGGATCAATGATAGTGGTCCAAACAGAACTGTCATAAGAGCGATTTAGTAAATCCTTAAAGTCATCGCTAACCGCTAAACTGATTGCAGAATGGTCGTGGTACACGTCATTGTGAGACTGTGCCGGTCTCGCAAGGGAACCTACGAGCTTAGCAAGTTTCAGGTGAGGCTTATCCTCGTAATCGACACCCTTAAGGCCAAAGGCTGTGAAGTAACGGCCATTCTCGCTACGTGAAGATTCACCGTTCAATAGACCATCACAAGCAACACCGGACAGATGATCGTCAATGTTGTTGTTTACTGGCTCAACTTTCCGATTGTTTTTAAAGAAGGTCAGATGTGCGTATGTCTGTTCTTGCTGATCAGCGTTACGATACTTGCTAAAAGTTAATCGCGTCCGTAATAAATCAATGATGGTATCGGCGTTTCGACGCGCTTGCCCTTTATCAAGTCGGTAACGATCCTTTATCTCATCATACAGGCCCATCTCGGCAAAAAGATCGAATTCAGTATCAACAAGCTCATCGTCATACAGATTGACATGTATATGAAGACACTTTTCCAAGTAGTCTTGATAATAACCAAGTATGCCTAAAAAGAGCTCTCGGTTGGACCTGTTATTGACAGAGTTGATAAGCAGTGGTGCATCATCGACCTGCTGGAATAGTTGCGCAAAGGTCGAAGTAAACTCTTCTATCTTGTGCCTAACAAGTGGAGAAACAAAGTCGAAACTCGTCTCCTGCTGGGGCACAATTTCCAACCAAAAAGGATTCTCTGCAACAACCTGGGTGTAACCAAAGCCGTGCTGATGATCATAGAGATATGGGATGAGTCCCCTTGGAGTCAGTCGCCTCCTGGTTACCTCTGGCAAACGCCTGAAGCTGCGCTTGTCGCCGTCCTCCTTGATGGCATCAACTAAGTTGATAAAGTAAGCGAGAACTAACGGATGGAAAGGAGTGAAATACTTTCTCCCCTCAAGAATGGCATAGCCTAAATTTATAACAGGACTATCTTTACTACTAAGGGTTTGTCCTTTAGGAATCTTTTCTAAATATCTCGCATATTCGGCAATAAAACCTCGCATGGCTCCGACGAGGGCAGGGCCCCAGCTGGCCAATGACGGTAAGGTTTTGCGTTCCTTTAAGTAAGTCAGCAGTGCAACGTAGGACTGATAAAGCTCGCTATCCACAGCTTCCAAAGCCCTTGCGGGCAACCCTTTACCAGTACTCTCATCCCAGCTAATAAGCTCATCATCTACAAAAAAAGATTCCGCTAACAATAGCTTTTTCCGTAGAAATAGTGGTTCTGACTCCTGGTTGTCCAAAACCACCGTTGCCTTACTTCGCCTGTAAATACCGTTATAATCATCATTTGCAAATAGCAGACTGAAACGGCCCTGATCCAGAAATAATGGCAAATGCAAACTCTCTTTATTAGCTTCGCCCTCAACCAACACCAATAACTCTGTGGCACCATTACATAGAGTAAATCGAACTTCGTCTGATTCTTCGTAAAGTTGTTGGAAATCGATGAAACCAGCCGATGATATTGGAATGGACTGCCCACTGTCCTTAAGCGTAAGTATTTCTGTGCGAGCTGAATTAATCGGTAGCACCTGTTGTTCTGCCTGTAACACGACAGCATTCTTTCCTCGATTAATCAGATAATGATTTAGGAAAGGATCGAGGTGAAACATTCCCTCTCTGACAACCATGCAGTGAAAGCTGTATTTTTCGTTCGATCGATCTCGGTTCAATTTCAATGAAAAATAAACCGGTTCATGACTGCATACACCAGACACTGTGAATTTTGTCTTAAGCCCTCTTGGATTATGTTTCAAATCCAGCTGTTTAGCCACAGAAGCAGGCTGTATCTGTAGCTCATTTTTTTCAAGACGCAGTCCAAAAAACCGAATAGCGAACTCAAAATTGGGCATTCCTGAAGGGACAACAACAATGAGGTGTTTATCGCGCAATCCAGCTTCATTTTCCTTTTTATTTCGTTGATGAACCAAGCATGTTTTACTGTCTAGGCCTTCGAATTCAAGCGTTTGTTGCTTCTGTTTTTTTATCTCCGCAATAAAGTCCCCATATTCTAATTCTCTCCACGGGGTCTCAACTTTTTCACCGAAATGTTTTTTTATAAACTTCTCACCAAACCGAGTAAGTCGCTCTTCCAATTCATTTGGGTAATGCTCAACGGCAATCTCAATCTCGGTCCTGAGTTCCCAATTGGCTTCGAGCCGCCTCTCCACTTGCTTTTGATTGGAGTTGTGAATCACTGCAAAATCGTTGAAAAGACCTAGCTCATCGAATCTCAGATCGCCACCTTTCACAATGGCATCATAGAGATGGCGAAAGCCAAACATGCTCGATCCATCTTCAGTGATAAACCTTGCCTGATGATCGAGAAGGCAGTGGGAAACTACCTGGGCCTGGACTCCTGTTTTGATAAGGGATGCAAGGTGGTCCTTAATAGTAAGTGACGACCAAACACTATCACCAGCACCAAGATCAAGCGCACTGCTAAGGAGAGTGTCCAAAAGACTATTATGGACAATCAGAAGCGAGGTATTTTCACATTCATCCATCTTCCCTGCAACACGGTCTCGTAGCATTGAGATGTAATTTTCAGTGTAACATCCCCCAATTACATCAACCTGCTCTTGGTGGCCCGCTATCAAAAGGCGAACTCCACCTATTTCCAGAAAAGATAACTCATGGCCTTCAATAGAGATGGTCCCGTCACGACATGCAAAAAGTTGCTCTACAAGTTTTTGGGTATTCTCTGGATCGGGGGACCTGAACTGGTACCGGGTTCCAGGTTGAATTCTAAGGGCCAACCAGTTTTTAAGCTTTTCTACGAGAAAGGCCTCAAAGGGTTTTTCGTACATATACCGCGTCTCCACTATCACTCTTCCGCTCTACGTTCCCTACACGCTCATAAAAACTGATTAGCGCTTGCTCTGACTGTCGATCGAACCAAATACCTCGCTTCTTAAATTCAGTAAGAAGCAGCTGAAACTGCAGTTGTTCATGACAACCTATTGAAATATTTGTCAAAAGAAGTAGGTAATCTTGATTCAAAATAAGTACGCGTCCAGATCTCCCTCGTGCTTGAGTAAAATGATGAGCTATGTTCTCTTCAAACGCCTTTACGTATCGACCATTGACTGTATGCTGACTGGAGCGCTGCTTACTGAACACCTCTTTAGCAAATCCAGTTAAAATTCCGATCATCTCTTTCGGGGAATCCGGATAAGCATCAGGGAGCCTAAGCCCTCTCTTGTCTCGATAACTTTCGGCAAACACCTTCAAGTCGCTGCATACTCCATCAGACGTAACCTCATCTAAGCTATTAATATGCGCTACAACTTTCCAAAGCGGGTAGCGCTTCGCGTCTTTATTCTGCGGTTGATTGAGGTACTCAAGCATGGAAAGTAAAGGGAACAAATCAGCTACCTTCATTTTTAGCCATGGATACGCCCCCCTAACCTGCTTACGCTCAATACTCGCTTTTTCAGTGTCCAGAATGAAATATAGAGGTTTACTTTCTGGCGTCGAATCCCACTGATTTATATTCAGCGCAAGTTGCGAGCAATACAAGAAAGCATAAAGCCCGAAAAAAGACCGTATGTTCTGAAGCAAGTAATTAGGGTGTTCACATAGGAAACGAAAGTCTGCAGCGAAATATTTTGCGATAAAAGGGAGGTATGGTTGTTCTTTTACTGCGACCTGATTCAACTCCAAGTGCGAGTTAAGTTCTGCTACGAGTTCGGCTTCTAGAAAATTAGTCGTGGAACTCAGAGATTTTTCAATTTTGTCCTCACCAACTAAAAAACTGGTAAAGAGACTGCTCAGATGTTTGCTGTCTGCTGTCGATGCAGCCTCAGACTTGAACAGCAAAAAATCAGGTGAAATGCTGTAAAGACTATCTCCGGTGAAATACATCTGACGGATCAAATCTTCGAACGAGTCATCACTAAGCTTTCCCTTAAAACGCTCCAAGCAGTCCTCAAAAAATAAATCTAAGCCATAGCCCTTAGTAATCTTCCTTTCCAAGACAGCACCAAATGCAGCGCCCGCAACAGAGTCATAGTCGAATAAAGTAGCTTTATTGCGCTGTTGTCGAAAAGGCAAAAAGTGATTGATTAAGTTCCGTTCTTGTATTTCTTGCCCAGATAGCTGAGCAAGGTTGTCATCAATACTCATGATGCCCCTCCAACAACAAATTCCCCATCATCTTCATCATGCGTTAGAGAGGCGGAGATATTCGAACTTGTAAAAAAGAGCGTTTTATTATTTTTACAAACGCTAACGATTTCATCAATAATTTCTTCAAGTATCACTATCGTATTTTTGTCATGTTTGTTTGGTCGGTACCCATCATTAATTTTCAAAACCAACTCTAAAAAGTTAACATTAACGGGAAAAGGCTTAAGTTCTTTATCCCCTACTTTTAAATAAATATTGAAGAAATAAAGGCTGTTTGTTTTAAAGGTACTAATACGACTGAAGTCAGGCTTTATATCAGCTTCTACAGACACAACAACACTATTTCTCTCAGCAAGGAAAATCTGCTTACGATCTGTCAGTCCAGTACATAGTCGATTACCAAATCGCAGCAGAGCAGCTATGATGTGTTTTTGATAGACACGACGCAGCTTCTGTTTTTCCTCACTCCCGCCATGAAATTGGCTATGAAGAAGCCAGGTATCGATATAGCGACTATAAAGGGTTTGTCGAAAATCCAGTTCAAATGTTCGGTGATAATCATTCCCAATAGAAACGTTTTGAAATAAAAAGAAAGACCTTAACCAGCCGCCAGGAGAAAGGTTTTCGAGCCCATAAAGAGATTTGGCGTCGGCCGTGAACAACTCAAAGTCAGACTCCTTTATATCTAGTGACTGCTGAATCAGAAACTGATCAATCTTCTGAGTTCGGAGAGTGCAAGGGTCGAAATGACTTAAAGTATTGACTAAATCGTTATGCCCTTTAACAAATAGATTATCGAACAGAAAGCCAGGGCCACAAACTAGGTGATGAATAAAATCTAGGACTGTCCTCGCAGACAAGAACTGATCAAACCGCAACCGGGCATTGAGGAGCACGCTAACAACCCGCTCCCGAACTGCTGGTTCTTGAAGAATCCTATAATTGCTACAAAGTTGTGTCTCTTTAGAATCGCAGGCTTCACGATAGGCAACATACAGTGGATTTCCATCAGACGGTTTCGTAACCCGCTCCAAAAGCTCAGTAATAAAATTGGAGCTAAAGTTCCCATCAACTAACGCAAACTTTGGATAATCTTCAAAATTCAAGAATTGATAGTTTTTATCAACTTGGTCGTTTCGAGTGAAACTACTGATTGCCTGCCTAATCCTTATATGTCTCTCAGCACCGGACGATTCATAATTAAGGAGCATCCCGAAGTTGATGCCTATTACCAGTTGCTTCCCTTCATCTTTATGCTGATCGAAAACTTGATCTAGTGCTTCAATGGCATTCTCTTCGGGATTAAAACTATGTGTGCCATCAAGATGAAAGTGCACCTTGCCGTCATATTCCCGATAGTACCTTTTCAATATTTCAGACTTGCCGTCGCCACTAGATCCACACAGAAAAATAATGCTGGAGGAAGTAGTGATCGTCTCCAATGAGTTCCTAAATACTCTCTCAATATCTGTTTCTATATACAGATAGCGTTTGAGCTGAGCCACCTCTTTCGAAACTTGGCCTGGCGTACTTACCGCCTCTGCTGAAGATCGAGCCAAGGTGGCCAGTAATCTTGAGAAATCCATAATTTTACATCCTCTATGCATACGGCTTCACTTAAATACAGATCAAAATCCCGGACTTTTCCTGCCAATGCGAAAACTGACCAGATCGTTAGCTTTATCAATATTACGGTCTTGAACATCAGCCTCTTTGCCAAACGGACAAAATCCAAAAGTAATTTATTAATCTATTGCAATAGCTTCTTCTATTCTTTCCAGAATGGTGCTCAACCAATTCATACTGGCCTCGGTTGGCGCAAGGACTAACTGACCCTAGCCAACCCTATATAGTTACCTCTCCTACCAGAGATTATTCCTCTTCCATTGCAGCATATTTTTTACTTTTCCAGGCAACACCTACTACACAAAAAAACCGCCGATAGCAAAAAGCCATGAGCGGTCCATCAAAGGGAATTCAATTCCCCTCAGTAAGTCGCCCCCCAACGATATAAATTATCAAGACACAATATATTGATTTTATTTATATTTCCAGTTTTTTCCCTACGCCATAACATCTCTAAGGTGCCCTCAATCAGACCGTGGAAGTAAAGAAATTCCCCTTTCTGATTTCTCGGAGAGATCCTAACAAAACTGTCTTCAAATAGGAGTAAATCCCCGAAACCAGGTCCCTCAACTTCGCTGCGACCACAATAAATACGAGATAATAGCTAGAGCCCTTTGCCTCTGCCTCCTCGTACAACAACACTCGGTAACGGCTAATACATCTTACGGGACTGGAAAGTCTTCGACTATTTTGGATAAAGCACTTTGCTAGTTCTCCACCCGAATGAATGGGGCTGCAGGAACGTTTTGAACTTAGAAACTACCAAACAACTTGGTATTAGCTGCAAAAAAACAAACCGGAAACGTTTTCTCAGATAGTACCAAGCACTTTAGTTCTGCCCAAGTTGAGCCATCATAAAATAAACCTGTCGGAGCATTTCAGGTGGCTTTTATGTTTTAAATATCCATCCTTTTAAGAATTGCCTATCTCCGTCACTGAGACTTAAGAATATGCAAGACGTCCTCATCGGATATACACTCGCACCAATAATTCGAATGAAGCAACTTTAAGGATTTCCAACCATGCCATCCTTTTGAAATCCAATATGCCTATTCATTTCGGGGTAGCGATTAAGTATGAATTTGATACGGACTGTAATTTATTGAAACATCGAAAAAACATATTTGAGAGTTCCGAAGCATTGGTTATATTTGCTTACGTTTTAATGATGAGTGGTACTCAGGGGGAGAAAGAAATGTCAGCTACGGTTACAGAAATAATTGGACGGAACATAAGAAAGCTACGCGAGGAATTTAAAATGTCGCAGAATGATCTTGCATTGAAAGTAAATATTGCTAGACCGGCCATTTCGAACTGGGAAAATGGAAAAAGTGAACCATCATCCTCTCAACTTGTGAAACTTTCTAAAATATTTGCCGTTTCTACGGATGAAATTGTTGGAAACACAAGTGACACAAAGAGTATTGCAGTAGTTGACACGTCAGCACTCATCAAAAGGCCTTCAATCGTTGAAGAACTCTCCTCATATTTTGATGAAATAATTATCCCTGAAGTTGTTATATCGGAATTAAACAATTTAAAAGATCACGGTAATTCATCAATCAAGCAACGGGCTTGGCTATTAATGAAATCAATTAACGACAAAGGAGATACATTCTTAATTTCACCTAACATTGACAACACAGGGAAAAATGACGAAAAAATAGCTAATATAGCAAAGCAGAGAGCTAAAAATAGGCCGTTTGATGAAGTTTATGTGCTCTCCGATGATATATGGTTTCAATTTTTGACTAAGCATCAGAAAAATTTACAATCTTTGACACCGATAGAATACGCAGAGAAGTTCCTCTATTCGGGAAAAAGCTATGACCCAATCAAATCGATTGAATTTGCCTCTCTCGTCAAAAGCAAAAACATAAACATGGTAAAGCAATATGACATCTCGGATGTGGACGTGAATTTGGCAAGCCCAGATAATGGAATAACACCATTAATATCAGCAATAAGGAATCGAGATCTCCCTATGCTGAAGCACTTCTTATCCCTCAAGGTAATTGACCTAGATGTCAAAGACAAGCACAAGTACGAATTCTCTGCAGTTCACCACGCAACGCAGTTGAAAAACATGGAGATGATAAAGTTGCTCGTAGAAGCGGGAGCAGACTTTGATTTGGGCAGTACAGGAAAAAACAAAGGAAACACCCCTCTCATGGTCGCATCCTGGAGCGGTTTTTATGAAGCTGTTGATTATTTCCTTTCTCAAGGAGCATGCGCAAACCAACAAGATAGCAATGGTTTCACACCTTTAATCAAAGCCAGTATTAAGCATGACTTTAAAATCATCAAGCGCCTAATCTCGGAAACTGATTTAAATATACGGTCCCGTGAGAATAAAAAGGCTATCGAATACATCGCATCAGACAGGAAAAATAGTACTGAAATTGTTGCACTTTTCAAGGAGGTTGTAGGTGATCGATAGAGCGTGTATATCCCTAGGAGAAAAATGCAATCTTAGATGCGGGTATTGCCATTTTCAAGATCGTTTGAGCGAGAAAACTCAAGAATTCAAAACTCAAGAACTTGTCGCGATAATTGACAACATTTCTTCCTACTGTATCAGTAACGCCTTGAAGCAATTTAAGGTCGGAATTGTCGGCGCAGGGGAACCTCTTCTTGAATATGGCAAGATCAAAGGATTAATAAATCATGTCCGCCGTTCCAGATATGATCATTTTTCATTTTACACAATAACCAATGGGACAGTTATCAATGATGAAATGATCGATTTTTCTATCAAAATCGGAAGCTAATAACTGTTTGTTTTTCTTTGGATGGTTATGAGGATCTGCACAACATTGGTAGGGAGCAATTTAAAAATACTTATCAAGGCATAGTAAAGTACGAAGCCGTTTTTTCCCAAAAGCCCGCTATAAACTGCACCGTACATAAAAAGACAATACAGAATGCTGATGCCGTTCGACAGTTTTTTGTAAATGAAGGGTTCATTGATGTGACATTTTCAAAGCTGGTTGACTCCAATAACGAAAATTTAACCATTACTGACTTGGAATACTCAAGTTTTATTCAAGATTGCGCTGGCTTTCCGTTTTCTGTTCGCCAGTTAAAAGGTGAAAACAGCAAGAAATACGATTGTACAATGTATGGAAAACTTTGTGGCGTCGGCAAAACAAATATATTTCTAACAAAGCTTGGTATTTACCCATGCGGGCGTTTTTACGGAAATGAGAATTACAATTATGGCCCGTTTAGTATGAGCATTCATGACGTCGAAATGAAAGTGACGGAAATGAAAGTGCTGAACCAAGGCGAATGTTACTACGATAGATATGTAGGATGTAAAAAATGAAAATAGCGATCTACGGAGTTTCCCGTGCAGGGAAGAATTTTTTACTAAAAAAAATCATGAAACGCTTGAATATTGGGTCTCATAAGCGAGCGTTGCATCTTGAAGGATCAACCACATTAAATGTTTTGGCAAATAAGACCTTTAGCACATCCTTCAAAGCATTGTCGGAGGAAGAAAAAGTCAGCCTTAGAAAAGAATTTACGGAATTAATAAGACAAAAAGAAGCTGAGTACGAAGTTGTTTTTGTGGACGGACATTACTCATTTATCGAAGAAGACGGATTTCGTGTCGTCTTCACAGAAGAAGACCGAAATATCTACGATACCTTTTTCTATTTGGACACCCCTGCCGAGATGATCGTCCAGTTCTCCCGGAATAGCCAAGGGGATAAAAAAAATACGAAGATTACCGCTGATGAAGTACGGAGATGGAAATCCTTCGAGAAAGACCAAATGATAAAAGTCTGTAGTGACATGAATAAGGAATTAATCATCCTTGATGAGGACACTTCCGCTTGCATTGAATTTATCGAGTCCTATTTAACAGATATTGACGGGTATCGTTATGAACCAAAAAAGGTTGCAAATACATTTATTGACAATATTCTCAAAGATCACAAGCTCCCTAAACACATTCTTGTTATGGACTGTGACAAAACTCTTTCAGAAAATGATGTTACATACGAATTTTGCAGGCAACTAGATATAGATGGCCGACAATTAAAGCAAATCTTCCGTAATGATCGATATACCGCTTATCAATTTTTCAAAGTGGCAAAGTTATATGGCTCAAAATCATCCTCAGAAATAAAATGCGCAGCCACCAAAGCTAAAGAAAATCTAAAGTTGAACACCTCTATTCTCGCGGATATTAGCGGTAAATCTAAAGAAATTTTCAGGCTCGGAATTACCTCTGGTGTCTATCAAATATGGCAATTGTTTCTCGAAGAACAGGTGTTCGACTCATTGATTGGTTGCGCAGAAATTCACGACATGAAGGAATTAATCACCCCTTCTGTAAAAAAAGAGGTCATCTCCCAATTTAAAAAGATGGGAAAGACTGTTTTGGCTGTTGGCGACTCTGTCATCGATATCCCTATGTTAGAAGCCGCCGACAATGGCTACATTGTTGCGCATGAAAATTTAAGTGCAGCTGTTATTAATTACTTTAATCGATTCCCTGGAACCAAAATAAAACAAATTTCATATTCAAATCACAAATATGCCGGGGTTGAAGTTGTTGAGGGAATATTATGAGTACCTTCATTTTAAACAAAAATATAGGTTCTGATAACCTATTAAATCTGATTGAAATATGTAAAAGCTCATCCATGACAGTTGGTAAAAAGTTGCGCGAAGCGCACTATGCTCTTGGACGGTTAATTTCTAGTGAAATTACAAAAGACGCTAGTCATAAAGAATTTGCCATTCTCGTCATGATGAGAGCTGGCCTCTTTTATGCTAATGGCATAGCAGATAAACTTGAAGATTTAGGTTATCCAACATCGTTAATTTTGCTTACCACAGATGAAATAAGCGATGATGATCTGACGTTTATTAGAGGGAAAGAGATCCTCATTGTCGATGCTGTCATTAATACAGGAAAGAGTATTTTTAAGTTAATTAAACAACTATCAGATAGTGACTCTTTAAAAATTGCCACTACGGTAATCCCCAAAAACTCTCTGCATTTTTTCGAAAGCATTGACCTCTACACAGTCAGGACGTCTGATAATCAATATATAGGGTCCAAGGTCGCACATATTTCAAATGGTAAAGGACCTGATACTGGGGACAGGCTGTTCAATACCATGTAAGTCAAATTCAGAAACCCAGTTGTAATTTCCAAGCTTCCACACTTGTTTGCCGTTCAGAGCTTAATCGTAACTGGTTAATAAACGCTTTTCAGTCTAAAAGTTCGTGAGTTTCAGGACAAATTCATTTGGAACGTCCAAGGACATTCTTTTGTCAAAACTTAGCAGTTATGAAGTAGGGCTTGTTTCTTTTACAGAGGTATTCACACCGTTCTTCGAATGTCCTGTCAAAGCTATTTATCATATATCTCCAGGATATTTTCCAAGAGCTAAACCTTACATATAGTAACCTTTAGATACCCTTCTACCTTACCGAATACCTTAAGATCAGAAACATCATAGCTTCGATAACCAATATTTTCAGGGACAGCCATTCTCACAGTCTCATCACGACAACACAGACACCTGACCGTAATTTTCATTGTCTCATCACGACAGAGAATCAGGTCCCCTATCTCAGCGGTCTTGTCACTGACAACAACAATGTCGCCACAAGACAATAAGGGGAACATGCTGTTGTCCTTAAGACGATAAGCAAAATCTCCTTCGGGGAGATCTGGATGAAGAATCGTTCGTCTCGCTACCCTCTCGTTACTTGGCAAGCACAGATCTGCACAACTGTACAAAGGGATCCCTTCCCCATCAGTGGCTATTTCCTCACCGGTTAGCAGATCATTGAGATTAACCCCAAAGCGCTTGCGTAGCGCCACCAGTGTCTCTACATCAGGTTGGCGGTTGCCCTTCTCCAGTCTGTTCATTGCAAACTGGGCAATCCCAGCTTCTTCTGCAAAGTCCTTCTGACTTAAGCCTGTTTGGCTTCTTAGCTTCTTTAATCGTTCTGCAAATGTCATCTCAGTTTTTCCCCTTTTTAAATGTCGTACTAGGACAATAACGACAAATGTACTTTTGTGCAACTTTATTTCTATTAAAGGCATTTTATTGATTGACACATTATGACTGTTTATGCAATTTTATTGCTGCAACGTTCATTTAACTTAATTCAAGAAAAGGAAGTCTCATGACGACAACTACAAAGACAAGAACACGCTACACCTCTGAAAACATCAAACAACTGATCTCAGAACATGGAGGAATCTATCTTTCGGGGGAAGTCACACATAAAGAATCACGGGTTCGGTTGATCTGCCCTGGTTGCCACCGCGAAGTTGAGAAAGCTGCTCATGATGTCCGCAGACGACCTGACAGTTGCACTCTGTGTCGACATGATCGGGCCAGTAAAACGGTTTTAACGGAGAACGACAACTTGGCCCGTGCTCAGAAGCTTGCTCGTGAACGTGGTGGACAATGCCTTACGGTTGACACTCTGGTTAAAGCCACTGATCACCTTATGTGGCAGTGCAGCCTTGGCCATCAGTGGACATCCAGCCTGCTAAGTGTTGATAGTCAAGGAACGTGGTGTCCCAGGTGTAAATCGAGCCAATCAGAAAACTTTGTTCGAGCCTTACTGGAAGAATCCTTCCAACTACCCTTCCTGCGTGTGAGACCTGATTTTTTGGAGGGACTTGAACTTGATTGCTTTAACGAGGCATTAGGTTTGGCTATTGAGGTCGATGGAATTCAGCATTTTAAACAGAATGCCCAGTTCCATAGGTCAACTGCGGATCTCGATAAACAGCAAGCCAATGACCGGAAGAAGCGGGAATTGTGCAAAGAGGCAGGAATCATCCTGATCAATGTACCCTACTTTATTATTGATGAAGGCAATGAAGGAATTCGATCCTATCTGGATAAGTGGCTGACCAACAAAGGTTTCAACCCTGAACGCAACATCCATACGGTTGAGATAGACCCTCGGTCCATATATGACATGCAACTGGATCAGAACTACCAAGCGTTTGAAACTGCCGTGAAAGAGAATCACGGATCCTTCGATCATAAAAACTACCTGGGTGTCAGTCGTAAAATTACTGTGACCTGCAAAGAAGGTCATCAGTGGTCTGCGCTACCGCATGTTGTGATGAGCGGTCATTGGTGTCCAACCTGTGCTGGCAACTCAAAACTTAATGTCGACACCATTCAGCAACATCTCAAGGAACAAGGCTGGTCCTTGCAGAATCCTGAAAAGCTCGACTATCAAAATGCCCATCAACGCTTGCCGATGGTCTGCTCCTGCGGTCAAAAGGTGGAACGATCCTGGAATAAGTGGCAACAGCGCCGTAACGCTGCAGTGAAAGAGGGTAGAAAGCCGACCTGCCCTCACTGTCGTCAACAAGCTAACATTAAAGTCTTTGTGACGAAGATGGAAGAACGGGGTGTCATGATCGACATCAAAGACGAAAGTGATAACGATACGGAAGATGAGATAAGAGGTGTCTGCCTTAAATGTGGTTCGGATCACAGATTTAAAGCTTCAAAATGGAAATTACTGACCACACTGCCCTGTTGTGGGAAGAAGATGGAGCACTACCATCCCTGCATGGCAAAGTAATTAAGTCAACACGATCCCCCTCTGGCCCGCTGTTGATGGCGGGCCAGCTTATTACTGAGGTCATTATCACAGATGAGTTGGTCCACGGAATGATCGGATAAACGAAAAAGGGGGATATTGCTGCTTTTTCGACAGCCTTTCGTCAAGAGTTGAGTGCTAGCCTCTCCCTATCGTTAAGAGAGTCACTTTTAATCATCACAGAATCATCGGTGATCAACAATGATCATAAGGGATCGTTACAGATGATCAGACGGCAAGGAGAGAGAAATGAAACGTATTGTGGAACTTGAGGATGTGGTTAAAGCCTACAACCAACTGAAAGACCAGGAAAACCAAGTCACTGTTAAAAACATCATTGCGATAACCGGAGGTAGCACCACAACGGTCAGCCCCTTGCTCCGTAGCTATGAGGCCCAGCTTCAATCCGAAAAAACACTGAGCTATTCCATCTCAGCAAAATTGAGAAATGCCTATATTACAGACATTCATGCTGCGGTCATCAAAGCATGTCAGGACAGTGCTGAAGAAATATCCGCCTTAAAGGTAGATGAGAGCAATCTTCTCACTGAGTTGAAAACGGTAGAGTCACGCATGAAAGTGTTGGCAGACCAGTTAGCAACGAACGAACAAACCTTGGCAGAGGCTCAGCAACAGAGTCGCACAGAGACGGCTAAGTTGACTCAGCAGATTACAGATCTGAAACAGCATCTCCAACATTCTGAAAATGACAAAGATCTGCTCCAGAAAACCATCGAACAGGGCAAATCGAAAATGAACCAACTTGAGATGGATCAGAATCTAGCTCAGGTGGTGAGCAGGCAGGCGGAGCAAAGATCAGACAAACTTCAAAGCCAGAATGAAGAGCTGCGCCAAAAGGTTATCGATCTGGATAAACAGGTCGCAATCTATGAAGAGAGGCTGACCTCACTCAGAACCAACGAACAATACAAAGAGACCATCAAAGACCTCAAGGAAGAACTGGTGGCTCTTCGTAATACCGATATTTCCAAACACAGTCCGTCCGTTTCCCAATAGGTCGAGGCTTAGTGAGAAAATCAATCAAACAGGAAAACCTTCTCATTGAAGTCCCATATCGATTTTGAGAAGGCTTTCCCACAACATCTAAAGGCTAAAGAGAAAATGGCAATTGTTGGTTACGCACGCGTCAGCACGACAGATCAATCCCTTGATGTCCAGATAGGACAGTTAAGGAAAGCTGGCTGCGATAAGATTTTTTCAGAGAAAGTTTCTGGGTCGAAGTCGGACAGAGAACAGCTTAACGCCCTGCTCGGCTATGTTCGTGATGGTGATACGGTGATCTGTACAAAAATGGATCGTATCGCAAGATCAACAAAACACCTACTGAATCTTGTCGATCAGCTCAGGCAACAAGGGATCACGTTCAAAGTTCTTAATATCAACTTTGATACGACAACCCCGACAGGCAAACTGATGTTAACAATGCTGGGTGGCATTGCTGAATTTGAAAGAGAGTTGATGCTTGAACGACAGCGTGAAGGGATTGAAAAGCTAAATCTGCAGGCAAATACAAAGGCCGCAAACCAACCGCCAGAAGACAAACAACGGACATTCTTCAATTAGTGGAACAAGGCAAGAAAAAAACCGAGATTGCAAAGGAACTGGATATCGGTTTGAGCAGCGTCTATCGAATTTTAAATACTCTAAAAGACACATTACCGAATGAAACACAAAAAGAAATTATTGTTACAGATGCTAAAGTTTATCCAAGAATCAAATTAAAGGTTAAAAATGACTACAGCAATGAATAAATGGGAAAAGAAATCAATTACACATGGGGATAACCCCTTAAGCATCATAACAGCTGACACCGTCAGTATCTACGCCCATTTCAAAACATAAAATGGATCACTTTTCATAATTTAAGAGGGATGTAAGAATGGTAACGAGGATACAGTCCAGCTAACAAAAATGGTCATGCGTCTATTTGACCTCTGGCAAATCACAGAAGTGGAGCAAATAGTCCTGCTCGAATTGTCTGAAGCTGGGATTAAAAAGGTTGTGAGCTTCAAATAAGGAAATACGACACCCAAAAATGAGGACTTAAAAATCAGGGGAAGCCATTTGTTGAATATCCATAGTTGCCTAAAACTGGTATTTCCTCGCGACAGGAAGATTCTCAACAGTTGGGTTTCCAAAACCAATCAGGATGCTCTCTTCCATGGACGACGATCGCTGGATTTAATGTTTAGAACGTAGAGAGCCTTGAGAAAGTTTCTCCTTTCCAGAATGCCGAGCTCTATCAATTGAGCGATATTATGACTCATCATACTTACAAGGCAGAAGGCTAGATCTGCATTCAGAAAATAGTACTTGTTAAAATGGCTTAAAAACTTTCGCAGGACTTTTATAGTAATCAATGATCAGCTTTGCAACAGAGATCTATTTAACTTTTTAATATTACCTTAACTATTGGATTAATAAGGAACAAACATGAAAAATTATATTCAAACGCAAGATACTAATGGTAATTTTGTAACTCCAGAATTGGTTGCGGAATCTTTGTTAAATTTAGAACGATTTCACAATATACATATGGAAGTTAAAAGAATTGTTGAAGAAACACTTGAAACTCGGCAAATGAGTGATGAATTAGCTGGCATCAAAGACTATGCTGATGATTTTTATACAACATGGTTCGCATCTTCTACAGAATTGATTGACGCGGTAGGCATTAAGGTTGTCATAGATCTTTTTGAGGCATTTCATAAAGTTTATGTAGTCGTTTGGGATCATTGGATGATGGACATCATTGAAGATCTCGCAGAAAATGTAGTTATTTATCGTGGAGAATCTCGCGCTCAGTTCGAGCAGAATGCCAGTGGTCTTTCTTGGTCGCTACATGAAGGAACAGCAAAAGCATTTAAAGACAAACATGAAGATGGGATTTTATTGCGAGGCCTTGTCGCTAAAAAAGATATCTGGGCTTTTGGACTAGATGAGTCTGAGATCGTTACGCACCGTTCCCTAGTTGATATTCAAGTAATTACCGACTTCTCCTGCTAATTAACGTCCGGAAAAAATCCTTAAGACATATGAAAATCAATTTTGACCCGGCATTTTCTAAATTCAGTAAAGGGGCTTGCTGGTTTCATTGACCGACTGTCATATCTGCTAAGTTTTGACAAAGGATTCCCCCCTGAAACTTAGGGCATTCGTCATGAAACTTACGATATTTTAGACCGACGCAAATTGCTACATTCAAGACCTTGATAACAAAGGGCTTTGGTTTTTATTTTTTCACATCAGGAAACTGGATGCTTCTGCTATAGTGGAAAAAGTCATTGCAAACAGAGGTCGAACCTCAAATCCATTGGCGATTGTCGGGTCCGTAACGTACCCCCAGCTCGCACCGGAATCCCGGTCTGGCGAATCGTTTCGTAGCTCTCTCCATTTTGCCCGACACCTTCATTTTTTTTGGTTCTCCGGCAGTAACGCGAGCAACTGCATATTGTTGAGAGCCTCAGCAGAGAAATGAGGGAGCTTATGATTTCCACACAAGGCAGATCAGTATCTACTGTCCAACAAGCCATTGATGAGGCAGACAAGTTGTTGCCACTTATTCGGGGACTCAGGCCTGGCTCAGAATTTAAAAAGGGGCACTGCTTGGAGCTAGTGGCCCGACGAGCTGGTTATGACACATGGCGAGCATACCGAAAGGTCCTAGAAAGGCGAGAAAATGGGCCAGATAGGCATCACTGTACCGTTTCTCTGGTCCACACCAAGGGCGGAGTAGGCGTTACCTCGTTTGCCTACGACTTGGTTCGCTATTATGAGAAGAGTGGGTTGGAGGTTTTGGTCATAGAAAACTCAGGAGGACACGGATCAAAAATTGCTATGTGGAAAAAAATCAACGAAGACGCAGGCGTTCCTGGTTTCAGTTTAATGTCCGAGGAAGAGTATAACCAAGCCGTTGTAGCGGGCGATGAGGAATCGCTCAACCGCTTAAATGCTTTTGATTTGGTGCTTTGCGCGGTAAGCCTGAGGGGCGTCTCTGATCCTCGACTTCCCTGCCTTGTCAATTCGGATCTCATCGTAACCCCAGTCCCTTATCCAGGTAGTGGCTTTGAACCTTATGGCCTCGCAGATACACATGAAGTAATTTCCGAGGCTGGGTTGGAAAATAAATGGCGCGTCCTGCTTAACAGGGTATCTCCTTCTCCGAATCATGTTACGAACGAAGTTTGGGATTATATCCCCAGAGGAAAACGTGAAAAATGCAGTGAAGAAATGCGGTTTCATGCGAATTCCGAGAGGCAACATTTTTCTGATTTGCAGTCAAAAAACTACAAATTCTTACAGTCGTTTATGACGGTAGCGTACGACTGGGAAGAGGATTTTCTTTACGATCAAGGGCTTACAAGTTTCAATGCCCCTGCCTTGAGATCCCATGTAGACACCTCGCCAAAAAGCATATCCGCATTTGAGATTGCCGGTGTGGCTCTTGAGATAGCCCAAGTTGTTGGCCTTGATATGACCAAAAAACCTAAGGGCTAAGCACCCTTCTTTCCATTTTGATCACCCGTAACAGATAAGCCCCAGCGATGGCCGGGGCTTATCTGTTACAATATATGAGACAAATTTCTGTTGAAGGGTGTGTTTTAAGTCCTTAGGTAAAGCAGAACCCCGTTCAACACAACATGTGAGACGGACCAACCATTGGGAATATAGTCGGGCCGTTTTTGTCTTGCGGGTAGTGATGTATCGGAATGGTGAGAGTAATGATTTTAGTTGTGGATAATAAAAAAGGTGAACCTCTTTCGGGGCTCACCTTTTTTATTTTTGTTATCTATCAATTAACGTTGATCGCTTTAAGCAACAAGGGATAAACGCTTCTGGATGTCAAGCCTGAGTTCGCTTGGAATGGTACCCATGGCCTGCTGAACATCAACCTCGCTGTTTAATTTTGTCAGGTGATTGCTTATCTTGGCTAAGAGTGAACTAATTGTTTGCTCTCGATCCCACTGTGCTTTAAATGGACGCTTCCCAACCTTTTGTTCAACACGCATCAGCACCTTATCTGGGTTGTAGGTGTACCTCATGATTACAGGGGTAGCACCTTCGTCGTCATGATCCAGAAACGTTACAGACATTTGAACTATGCCATTTTTATTTTCAGACTCAATGTGTTTGTAATTGTCTTCAAAAATAGCATCTGCAATTTCTGATGGCTGAACACCGGGGGTTAAATGTGTGGCGGTGAGTTCATTAATAAGTGATTTGATTTTATTGTTAACTCTCATGACAACATACTCCTAAGTTCATCAATAACGTTTGGAATCCAGTTAATAGACAGAAGTAAAACGTCATTCTCTCTCTCTTTTACAGGGCCAAATTTGCTATGAAGTTTGGCGTTAATAAACATCATAAGGGTACCATCATTCGGGGTGCTTGTCTTTACGTACTGAAGTATACTTGCGAATTTAGGAGCCAGATCAGTTGCTTTATCATCGATACTTAAATCACTTAGCAGACTGGCAACTTCATCCTGTGCCTTTTTGGTCAGAATTTCTCGCATTTGTTTTCTGGCCAAATCAGGACGTTTCTCTATCAGGTTTGGGTCAATCTCATCAGAGATTTTTTGGGTTTCTTTTTTAATAAGTTGTTCTTTAAGCGCTTGCAGGACCTCATCGTCAATATCTGGGTCTTTTCTAAATTTATCTATTTTCGTTTCAACGCTGGTTTCAATTTCAGCTCTCATGTTTGAAAAGAGCTCGTTAAAATCGAGGTCATCGAGGTAAGAATCTTTACCAGCAATTACCGTTTCGCCCGATTCGACCCCGGCAAGGGTCTGTTCGCGTGCTTCGTATTCCATATCCAGCTGTGAATATTCTTTGACCCTCTGGTGCTTTGCGCGATCAACTTCTTTCTGGAAACTGCTCCACATAGCATCAAGCCCTGTTTCCTGATGATAAATAACCATCGCATTATTATCGATAGCAAAATCCGTTATTTCATCCTCTGGAATAGTTCTTAAGACGCGGCCGACTACCTGAGCAAAAGCATTTAAACTTCGGTATGGTCTGAAAAGAGCGAGAACTGTCAGATATTTATGATCATATCCTTCCATCAACATATTGACCGAAATAACGACGTGGCACTGATGAGTATCAACGGTCAAGAATGCCTCATCAAGGGCCTCTTGTTCCATTTCACTATGGACAATAACTGAAGTCAGTCCGTACTCTTGGAACCAAGTATGTAGATCCTCTGCATGCTTGATACTGCACCCAACGGCCAATATTTTATGGGGTACCTTGGGTGATGAGTGTTTGAATTCTTCAAGTTTTTTGATGCTGTGTTCTATTACATCGCGAGAGCATTCTTCTGATAGAGCGACACTCTTTTCTAGCCATTCTTTATCTTTTATTTCAAGGATTTCATTTTTTGAGAAGCGCTTACCTTGCGTGTTAGGCATGATAAAATATAGTTCATGGGCATTAACCGTTTCTTTCCTAAGCCACGATACATATCGATCACGCATAACTTCAGAGAGAGGGGTTTCATGTATTTTCTCTCCTGGAACTTCTTGGTTGTCCCCCCTGAAGGGAGTTCCAGTGACGTGGAGTCGCTTAGCTCCTTCAAAATAGGCCAGAACCTCACCCCAGCTCTGGGCCGGGGCATGGTGGGCCTCATCAATGATTATTAAGTCAAAGAAGTCAGGTGCTACCCGATTGATGAGACCGCCATCTCTGGCGCTTCCAAGTTTATGGATATTCGAGTAGACAATGTGACTTTGCTCCAAGTGTTCATATAAAATGCCGGAGCTATACTCACTCAAAATCGGTAAATCGGCGGGGTTAAAAATAATATCGAAATTTACCCAGAAATTATCTTCCAGTGCTTCTTGGGTTTTCTGAATACTCTTTTTAGTTACGAGTCCCGGAGTTATGATTAGAACTCGCTTGCTGGATACGCTAAAGGGTGCGATGGAGATTAAGCCACTTTTCCCAGTGCCCGTTGGTAGAACGACCAAGGCTTCGCCAGAAGGATTAGTTACAAAATATTCTCTGATTTTTAAATACGCTTCGATCTGAGGAGTTCGGAGTTTTTTGTTCCCCTCAATGTTGACAGCAGTTTCCATAAAATAAGACATGTACCCCCTCCTAGCGTTTGATTACTTGACTTAAAAAATTATGAGTACAACAAAAGCCGCTTGACCAGTTATGTCCTGATCAAGCGGCTACCTGTTTTTTGTCTGCGTTGGAATCATCAAGCCCACGGTAGATTTCAGACAACATTATGTTATTAACTAATATTTGTCAAAAAATGTCCTCGCTAAAAACTACCTGCGTTGATACTTAATCCTACAATCCGATACAAACCATTCTGTTAATGCAGATAAGAAGGACATTTCTTTGGTGTCGTATTTCGAACTGAACAATGTCTGTCTCACAACTATGCTGATAATCATATAAGAGGCACCTCCAGCACAGCGGCCAACAGCGTTACTGCTATGCTGAAACGAAGTAACAACTTCAAAGAGGAGGTGCATCATGGAACTACATTGTGGCTTGGATCTTCACTCAAACAACACGTATGCCGGTATTATTGATCAAAATGGGAAAAGGGTTGTGCGAACGAAGCTGAAAAACAAACCGGTGTCTCGCGTCAACTATCTTGTCCGGTTTGACGACAATTAAGATGGCCGGTTGAGTTTCGTTATTTTTTCAGGTGTTGTTTCTTTCGATAACTCTCTCCTTCTATTTCAATAATGCTGGCGTGGTGGATGATCCGATCGACCGCAGCCACGGTCATTAATGCATCAGGAAAGATCTGATCCCACTGACTGAAGGGCTGGTTGGAGGTGACGATCAGGCTGCCGCTTTCATAGCGGTGTGCGATGAATTCAAAGAGAACCTGAGTCTCCCCATCACTCTTTTTGACGTAGCCGATATCATCAATGATCAGCACCGGATACTTATCCAAGCGGGTCATGTAATTCATCAGATCCAGATCTTGTTTGGCTTTTTGGAGTTGCTGGACAAGGTCCCCGGCAGAGAACCATTTTACACGGACACCGTGCTCTATCAGATGATGACCAAGCGCCGCGGCAATGTGAGATTTGCCGACACCTGATGGGCCGATCAGCAGGACGTTATCGGCTCGCGATGTCCATTGGTGGCTGTCTTTGAGCTGGAGGATCGGTTGCTGCACTGCCTTGGGAAGATCCGAGAGAATCAGGTTGGCAAAGCTTTTGCCCGCAGGCAATCGCGCTTCGCGGGTCCATTTGGCCATCCTTGTCTGGAAGCGATGGGCCAGTTCCTGCTCGCAAAGTTTGCTCAAAAACTCTGTATAGCTCCAGGTGTTTTCAGTCGCCTGGTGCTGGAATGTGTCCAGATTCTGGTTGAAGGTTGGCAGGCGCAGTTCTTTGAGCATTACTTGGAGAGGCATGTGTGACCTCCTTGGGACTGCGGCTTGCTCCAGCAACCGGACAACAATGCGTCGTAATCGGCAATGGCATGCTGCTTTGTGACCAGCTCAGACCGGTCTTTGCTTTGTAGATATTGAGCTTGCAACGCTTTGAGGCTCGGCAGCGCACCCGCTTGTGCTTGTAGCAGCAGAGTTTGTCCCAGCTCCCTTTCGCATTGATGATCGGCGGCAATGCGCAGCACGGCGACCATCCACTTGCAGGCATCCTTTGCCGAAAGCTGTCGATCCACAAGCTGCCACAGTTGCCGATAGTTGTCGTTGGGGAACAGTTCATCGCGAAAGTTGGAAAAACGAAAGGCCTGAGGTTTGGCGGACAGAGCGTGAATCACGTGGCGGTAATCGATGCGCCGGGCTCTTCCTTCGGGGGCGTCCGGAAAGACACGCGGAAACTCAATGACCTGAGTCTGTCCGACAAAACCGATCACTTTGTCATGATAGAGATGGATGCGCAGCGTCTCACCTATCAGCCGAGACGGCACCGTATAGAGTCCACGCTTCACTGCAATGGTACTGCTGCTGGTGACCTTGGCCGAGAGTTCCGAGTAATCCATAAATCGGTATTTTGGCAAACTCCGTAAATGTTTTTGCTCCTCGGCAAAGCGCTCCAAGGTGGTGCGATTTAAACGATCCGTGCAGCGGTTAATCAGGGCTTGATAGTCAGCGACACTGGCAAAGTCAGCACTGCCACGCAGCTTGATCGCCTGATCCAGACGGTGTTTCAATGAACCATGCGAGGTTTCAACGGCCCCGTTCTCATGGCCAAGACCGGGATTATTGGTGGTTCCGGTCATCCCATAGTGCTGGCAGAGTCCCTCGTAGGCACGGGTCAGATGTTTTTTCTGGCTCTGATTGACATAGGCGGCGCTGAGGCTGTCCGTGCGATGCTCCAGCGGAACGCCGCCACTTTTATGCAGGGCAATCTGAAGACCTTCCGCCAGAGCAGAATAACTTTCGCCGCCCCGCACAATGTGGCCGCAACGCCAACCGCTGTAGGCCAGACGATATTGATAGATCAGATGAGCAAATGGCTGTCCGGCAATGGTGACAGCGGTCCGCGGATGGGTGAAGTCAGAAAGACCTTGCTGGCCCGGCGGAATCGTTTGCCGAAATATGACCGGGTTGTCAGGGCCTTGCGTCGCTCGCCAGTGCTTGACACGACGCTGCAAGGTTCGGAGCAGCTTGTAGGGGTAGTCACCCGGATAATTGTCGTCCAAATATTCCCAGAGGGTCAGACCGGTGAGTTTTGGTTCCTTTGCCAGCAACGGTACCAGTTCCGCCTCCCAGATGGGAGCAAATGGATCAGTTCGGGTCAGCCAATGGCGCTGAGTTTTAACCTTTGTTTCTCCGGTTTCGATTCGGCGCCCAGAGCGGACACTAACCCCGGCTTTAGCGGCACTTGTTTCCTGCGTGTGACCAGATTGACGCGATTGCATATAGAGAATTTCCTGTCTTTGAGTGATGTGTTGACCAGGCAAGTTGACCTCCTTTGAATTTCAAGGAGGACCTTACTTGGAGAAGCACTCAACCGGCCATCTTAATTGACGCGAGACCGGACAGGATAATTGTCGCCGAATAAACCGGAGAATATCGTTCATTTTCTCGCTCCGTACAAAGAGGATCTTGCGAGCATCGTCGTTGAGTCGACGTACAATTGGTATTGGTTGGTCGATCTGCTTATGGATGAAAATTATAAAGTCCATCTTGCCAATCCATCAGCCATACAAAAATATTCAGGGCTCAAGCATTCAGACGATAACGATGACGCGTTCTGGCTAGCAGAAATGCGGCGATTAGGAATATTGCCGGAGGGCTATATTTATCCCAAAGCAGAGAGGCCCATACGTGATTTGCTTCGGAAACGGACACACCTCGTAAAACTCAGGACCTCGCTGATTATAAGCTTGCAGAATATCATTTCAAGAAATTGTGGAGTCAAACTGAGTGCCAATAATATTAAGGTCGTTCAAGAAGATCGAGTTGCTCCTTTTCTGTGCGATCAGGAAGAATTGTCTTTGGCTGGCGCTGTCAGCAAAGATGCGATTGATTTTTTAGGAGGCAAGATCCGGTACATAGAGACTGAGGTGAGAAACCGCATTCGATTGAAGGAACCGTACACCTTGCTTCGAACTATGCCTGGAGTAGGCAACATCCTTAGCCTCACCATCATGCTGGAAACGGCAGCAATCAGTCGGTTCTCGAAGGTCGGTGATTACGTGTCCTATTGCAGGAAGGTGCCCAGTCTCTGGACGAGCAATGGAAAGAAAAAGGGCAAGGGCAACCAAAAGAACGGCAATCGTTACTTGGCCTGGGCATTTTCTGAAGCCTCAGAACTTTCCCGACGAACAGATGGAAATGCAAGGGCGTATTACGATCAAAAGCGGCAGAAAACAAACTTGATGGTTGCTCACGCCGCCCTTGCACACAAACTGGCAAGAGCAGCGTATTACATCATGAGGGATCAGGTTCCTTTTATACCCGAAAAGTTATTTAGATAACGAATGGGATGGGACGGTGAACCTGCCCCTGTGTTGGTTTAACCACTTATGCTGATTGGAACCCGTTCCATCCCGCTAAATTTTGTCATCAGCATTATTGCTGCCCATGTCGTGAGCCACAAGTGGCTGGTTAACAACCATTAGTTCTGAAAACAACCATTTGGACGCGGCATGGAACCGAAGATTTTCTGGTCCGCCTGATGGCGGAAAAGGTCAATTCAAGGTAGATAATTGGAAAAGACCTTAATCCTGATGGGTGACTGGCGCAGCAAAGCTGACGCTTCAACACTTCGAAAACTTCGGCAATGGTATTGATGCGGGTGGTTACGCTTAAACCGAACTAAGAGAAATGCCTTTCTCTTGCATTGGATATTTATGCCTCTTGACCCGGTGACTTTAAATGGGTGACACAGGGGGCTAAAGAGATCTCATAACTTCAAGGACATTCAAGACGGTGGGTGTGAGACATAAATACGTACATGTAACTCATTATTTGAGACTTAAAATGTGATAGTCGCCACCAGAAATTGATCTGAGGCTTTTATTTTGCGAAATGACATAATATCAGAAAGGACAATATTGGCCTGAGTCGTATCGAGAGACCAAAGAGGGTCCTGCTCTACTCAATCCCTGACTCTATCGTAAATTTAACAGCATCCCTGAGTGCAACATTAGCATTATTATTGGTGCATGATTTCATAAACCTATCAAATACATCATCTTCGAGAACAATGATTTGATGCTCGACTATGACTCTACTTTCATTTTCATCCATAATTACAAATTCTATCCACTGCTAAACTTTCAACCTCAAATGTTTACAGTCATGTCAATAGACTATAAATATAAATCATCAAGTAATCTTATATTAATAATCCCACGTGTTTCCCGTTTTAAAAATATATTTCCAGACTAATTATCATCTCTGTGTAACTTATTCATTTAAATAAGCAACATTTTCAGTTCTTTTCAGCAAACAATTGACTTCAGATGTAGATATTATCATATCACCAAGCCAAGTTCATCATCGTATGAACTACAAGGCGACATAGGTAGCTGGCCTATATAAATAAACAGCACGATATTAAAGGTGTCAAGCCTTAACTGTCAGGTAGTTTTTTTTCCTGACAGAATTTACTTGCTCATATGAGCTAACAATTCGCCTTATAAAGTAAAGAAATAAGGCACAAACAAAAGTTGGTCACTAATACTATTATAGTTTGACCAGCTTTAATCAGTGGCAGAGTAATCTGCCTAACAAAAATGCAGCCATGAATGAATATGATCTTCTCTGGAATGATTCATTTACCCATTGAAACATACAAATGCATGGCACCAAAGCAGAGGTTCAGCACCAGCATCAATACAGCTGGCGAGTGAGCCAAATGAGTATGAAGGAGGAGAAACGAGGCGTTAGCACTTTCTGGCAGTGCAAGTCAAACGACTCTCCGCTAAACACCCCTCAATAGAGACGGTTTTCCTTCACCAAATTAAACCTTTTAAAAACGAAGGGTTAACTAGTTTTCAGAGACCAGACTGTAAACGAAAATGGGCTTTACAAGCGGCTAAATGCCATAATCACCCCGCGGCTTACACTAAGACCGTCCAAGATTATCAGCCTTGTAAAGGCTCAAATTTAAGCCCTCAAGAGCACAAACTCTTGACCGCACTGCCAAGCGGATAAATACCGGTACAGCATTAAACAAATCAGGGGTGCAAATGGCTATTAATCGAAAGAAACAAGAGCAAGACAGAACGTATCAACACTCAAACAATAAAACCAATAAGGGGAAAAATAATCATGAAAAAAGTAGGTGGAAAAGCAAATTACGGATGGGGATCAAAGGCTGGTTATGCAGGAGCTAACGTCCTTAAAAATTATTATCAGGACAGCCCTGCAACCTGTCACTCCCACATTGATAGATGGAAAGTTTTTGACTCCTTTTTACGCAATTGTGAAATCAGAGATACCCAGAGAGTCTCGCGTGAAACAATTATAGATTTCGCAGAATTACTACAAGAGGACATCATTAATGGAGAAAAAAGCATAAGTTACACCTCAAATATCTTGAGTACAACCAATGTCGTATTGAGATTATTGCGTGAAGACAACTCAATGTTTTTATCGCCCACGCTCTACTGCGGAAAGCGAGACAGATCCAGGACAGAACCGCCCAAAGGACTCAACCGATCAGATGTTACAAGCGCGGCAACCGAACTAAATAAACAGGGAAACACCCGGCAAGCATTAATACCCGAACTAGCACGAGAGTTCGGATTAAGAAAAAAAGAGGCTTGCCTACTGAATAACCAACAAGCACTAACAGAGGCAGAACAATTACAAACAATCACTGTCACAATGGGCACAAAAGGTGGAAGGGGGCGCAATATCCCACGGATCATATCTGTAGACAAATTCGGTCTTGACCTCCTCAGACGGGCCGCTTTCGCACAGGGAGACTGGAGATGCCTTGTTCCTCAAGGGTTACCATTATACAAATTTATGGCATCTGTAAATGATTGCTGGACATCAGTTAGAGACACATATGACTTAAGCACAATCAAGGACTTAAGATCTTGCTATGCCTGCGATCTTTATCAGTCGATAACCCATTGCCCCCCTCCCGTACTGGCAAATGGATTATTGCTTGCCGAGAGCGACAAACACGTGGAAGCGCTATCAACTATTGCCACAGCACTGGGTCACGGCCGAAAACAAGTCGTTTATGCGTATGTGGGGCGAGGAAAAAAATGAAACCAGCAAACCAGCATCAAGCACGCTACCAAGTGCAACTCTTAATGAAAAGTAAGATACGCAAACGGAGTCCTACCGCTAAAAAGCGAATTATAAATAAATGCCAAATGATTATTGAGACAATTTGGCGACACTGGCAGGTTGGAATATATCAACTACGATCTAAGCACATCACTTGGTTTATGGATGTATTTTTGGCCAACAAAAGCTCAGCAACAAGATATGACTATTGGCGCTGGATTGCAGACATCCTCACGGCAATTAATCGGTACAAAACCTGGGAACCACAGCTGCGAAAGTCATGGAGGAATCCAAAAGGTAAGCCTTTTAAATATAACTATGCAGGCCGAAATCCAAAGCTCAAAGACAGTACAGGAATGCTATAGACCTGAAACGGATTCAGCCAGAAAAAGGTGCTTTTTGCGGTTTTTTCTCCCGCACATCAACCTGGAATCCGTCTAAGCTACAAACGACTTAAAAACACACCCAAAAAGGAGCGATACTATGAGTCACAATAAAGTAAAACCACACGTAAACACTCGAACACTTATCCCCGTTACAGATTGGCATGAGTACCACCCATGGCCACCCATTGGCGGACTTAGGCACTTAATCTTTCACGCCGAAACAAACGGCTTTAGCCACTGTGTAATCCGACTCGGACGTCGAGTCCTCATTGATCAAGACAAGTTTTTTGAGTGGGCCGATCAAAACAATCAAGCAATGTAATTAAATTAAAACGAGGGCAACCTTTGGTTGAATGTAATAACCAACTAGAGGTTGCCCTACTAACATAGCATTCCTACCCAAAAATCTTACTACTCATCCGCTCCACAACACCCGCAGTATGAGCGTCCGATAAGTGCGCATAACGCTTAACCATCTGCAATGTTTTATGCCCTAAAACTTCGGCAATTTCCGCCAATGTCGCGCCGTTCATTGCAAGATATGACGCCGCCGTATGGCGTAAGTCATGAAAGCGAAAATCTTCAAGACCTGCCTTAGTCACTGCAGTATCCCAGATATTGCGAATATCAAGCGGTTTTTGCGGGTCTTTATTACCAGGAAAAACAAGCGGTGTATCGATTCTACGTACCTTGGAAAGATCAATTAAAAACTGCGCTGCAAATTGCGGAATTGGAACCGTTCTGCGTTCGCCATTTTTAGTCTCATGTAAAACGGCACATGAACGAACCAAATCAACATCTTTCCATGTCAGCCCGAGAATTTCTCCCTGCCTCATTCCGGTCGTTATTGCCAACACAACAATAACATACAAAGAATGATTTCCACTTTCCTTGCATGCCTCCAAAAGAGCCGCTCTTTCATCATCATCAAGAAACCTAACCCTACCTCTTGCCTCGGTAGGCTTTTTGACCTTAGAGACAGGACTGTACTCAATCCAGCCCCACTCATTTACTGCTACCGAATAGACATGAGATATCGCAGCCAGGTATCGAACCACTGTTGCCGGAGAACGCTTCTTTTTCCTCTTGGTCGTTTCTGAAAGCAATTTATCTCTACATTCAGCAATCAATGCGGGTGTTACATCAGAGAGAAGGTGATAGCCAATTTGATCGGCCCACCATTCAAGTTGCATCTTCTGGTTTTTGTATGTTTTGGGCTTTAGGGGCAGGACGTTTTCAATGTAACGATCAACCATCTCTTGCAGGGTGTGCTTTTTCGCTTCAACAGCTTTGAAGTGGCGACCATCACGAATAGCAGACTCAGTATCTTGAGCCCATTTTTTTGCATCGGTCTTTCGTTCAAAAGTTGCCGACTGCGGAGCGCAACCTTTCATCCGAACAATCACCCGATACTTGGATTTACCATCTGCGGATTTCCGTTCTTGAATTGTTGCCATGTTTCCCCCTGTGTCGTGAAATGGTGCACTTTTTTGTTTCTGAGTGTACCAAAACTGTACCATTTCGCAAAGAAAAACAAAACAAGGGGTTATCTGAAACCAGCTAACCCCTTGTTATTTATGGCGGAGAGGGGGAGATTCGAACTCCCGGTCCTTGCGGGACAACAGATTTCGAGTCTGTCACCTTCGGCCTCTCGGACACCTCTCCGCAAATTATATTTTATTTTTTCTGGCGGCTTTTTTTTTGTTCTCTTAATTGTTTGAAAAAGCGACTCAGTTGAGCACTACATTCTTCTTGAAGAACTCCTTCTCGAACTTCAACTTTATGATTGAAGCGTTCATCTTCTGAGAAGTTGTAAATGGAGCCAACGGCTCCGACTTTTGGGTCTCTGGTCCCGTAGACAAGGTACGGAATCCGGGCCAGAATCGTTGCTCCCATACACATCACACAGGCTCAAGAGTGACATAAAGTGTGCAATCTAGCAAGCGCCATGAATTGAGATGTTCAGAGGCCTGTTTGATCGCGATTATTTCGGCATGAGCGGTCGGGTCATTATTGCATTCACGCAAGTTATGGCCACGTCCGATCACTTGTCCCTCGTGAACCACGACGGCGCCGATGGGTACTTCTTTTAAATCTTCAGCAAGAGCGGCTTCAGCCATTGCTTCCTGCATGAAAATCTGGTCCTGCTCAGCGCTCATCATCGCGATAAAATCCCTGTGAAGTCAGGTGCGGTTTCTATCATAAACACAGAAGAAATTCAAGCAGAATGGATCTCTTTAACAAGCTTTTGCGGCCAGTCGGTGCAGATGAATGTTGCTCCCGCAGCGATAAATTCACGAGCTGTCTCCATATCATTGACGGTCCACAAATTGACACGGATTCCTTCATCATTCAATTGACGAATCAGACCAGTATCGGTCATATGCCAATCGGGGTGGTAAGCCGCAACCTGAAGCTTCTTCAAATAATCAATCATGTCATCTGGATGGGCTCCCTCAACCAAAGCGGCGGTCTCAATTACGGGATTAATCTTCTTTATCTGACGCAAATAATCGTGATTGAAAGAAGAGACAAGGGTGAGATCTTCCATCCCGGTTACCTCCAACTGCTCTATAACTGCTGCAGCGACAACTTCGGTACTCAACCTGTCTTGCTGATCCTTAATCTCCAGATTGAACGGAAAATCATGCTGACAGCAATAACGTAAGACCTCTTCCAGGGTGACAATTCTCTGCGAACAAATCAGCTTGACACCTTCTTCTGAAACTTCATTTGCAGCGATCGTTCCATAGGGGTCGGCATCAAGAAACCAACGACCGGCATCCAAACCCTGCAATTCTTTCAGAGTAAAATCCGCCACAGACCATGGCTTGCGATCAACATATTCTGGACGCTCGGCAACATCTGTTGTCCGCTCTAATGTATCATCATGAAAAATAACCAGCTGCTTGTCGGCCGTAAATTGCACGTCAGACTCCCACAGGTCAGCTCCGCAGCGTTGTGCTTCTTCTAAAGCCAACAGCGTATTTTCAGGTGCAATTGAGCGGGCACCACGATGCGCACATACATAGCCATAGCCGGAAAAGCGTTCATTAAATTTCATCGTTCACTCTTGCTGAAATAGAGATTAACTAATGCCAGTAGCGATGTTCCAACAATTAACAGCAACGATATTGCATTGATCACCGGTGTACTGCCATCACGTACCTGCAGGTAAAGATTGATCGGCAAGGTCGGTTCAGACCCAACCAGAAAAAGGGTTGTGTTGAAGTTTTCGAAACTCATTAGAAAGGCCACCGCTCCGGAACTGACAATCGCGGGACGCAGGAACTTCAACGTAATATGCCAGATCACTTCAAAGCGATTGGCGCCTAAATTCAGAGCAGCTTCTTCTAATGTATGATCAAACTTTTTCAATCGAGCGGAAACCACCAAGGCAACGAAGGTGGTAATGAAAGAAAATTGTCCGGCCACAACCAACCAGAAACTGGGTCGAAACAAAGGGACATCAATCCCAAATCGATCTTCAAAAAACATTCCTGCCGTATTCGCCGCCAGCAGTTGAGATATTCCAAGAATAACCCCCGGAATAACCAACGGTGCCAACATCAGAAAATAGAGGGCTCCTTTAAAGCGAAAATCTTCCTGCTCAAAGAGAAACGCTGCACAGGTTCCAACAAGAGTACTGAAAATGGCAACCCAGAAAGCGGTCTGAAAACTGGTCCCTATCGCTCTTAAATTCTGACTATCATTGAAGATACCAACTCTCTCAGGCCCGGAACCAACAAACCAGTCGAGGCTAAAACCATACCAGGGCAAAGACGGAAAGTCGGAATTATTGAACGCCAGAACACAGGTGACCAGCAAAGGCGCAAAGAGAAAGACAAAATAGCAGCCGACGAATAAACTATAGGCCCATGAGTAGCCTTTGCTGCGAGGGAGGGAGCGAATCATGAGGCGACCTCCCCAAGCTTCTGACGTGACAGCTTCAAACCGATCCAGATCATTAAGGAGCTAAGCACTAAGAGTAAGAACCCGAAAGCTGCACCCTGATTCCAGTTAAAACTGGCGATAAATTGATTATAAATTTGCTCAGTAAACCAGAGTGAGTTTTTCCCCCCCATCAAGTTTGGGGTGAGATAATTGCCGAGCACCAGCATAAAAACAACGATTGAGCCTGATGTGATTCCCGGTTTGCAATGAGGCAGAATGATTTTGAACCAGATGACAGTCTTGCTACTACCTAAGTCGTATGCCGCTTCGATAAGACTGTCATCCAGACTCTCCATCACTGACACCAGAGGCACGACCATGAACAACATTGAAGTATAGACCAGCCCCATAATCATAGTCGCATCGTTATAGAGCATTTCTATCGGTCGGTCGATTAAACCCAGCTTCACCAGGAAATGATTAATCACCCCCGATTCGCGCAACAGAATCATCCAGCCATAAACCCGAACCAATTCACTCACCCAGAACGGCAGCAGCAACATCAACATCATCGCTCCCCGTAATCGTGGCCGCACCACCTTGACGATGTAAAAGGCAACCGGCATTGCCAGAACGAATGTGATGAAGGTGGTGATCAGAGAAAATACGGCTGTCCGCAGAAAGGTGTTCCAGTAGATCGGCTCAATAAAGAAGGTCTTGTAATTCTGCAGTGTCCAGATCGCATCGCCGTAGTCATCCTCACCAATAAAACTCATACGCAGAAGATCAAGGTGCGGCAGAACAATCAGCAACAGCAGCCAGCACAGCACAGGTGCCAGAAAAACCCACAGAGCGGCTTTTGACGAACGAGCAACCATCACGAAGCCTCCGCCTTGAAACAAACACCTGCCTGTGGATGCCAACCGACCGCAATGGTCTGTCCTGGCTCGATATGGTCAAAATAACGATTTTGCGGTAATGCCACCAACAACTCATGCTCTTGAGGAGTCACCGTCAACAAGCGGCTGTTGGCTCCATCGAACAAAATCGCTTTAACGGTTACCTCAAAGATGTTCAATTCGTCCTTGGTATCTGGTTCAATACGGATAGCTTCGGGACGCAAAAAAAGATCGGCGCGTTGACCAACGGCAATGGCTTCCTGGGCTTCACTGTGGAACAAGAAACCATCGTCAGTTTTAATCACAACCGTATCACCACGCAGTTCTTCAATGGTTCCGCTCCAACAGTTATTATCTCCAACAAACTGAGCAACAAAAGGGGTTTCAGGCTGATGATAAAGGTCCTGCGGGGAACCGATCTGTTCATAGCGACCATTGTTCATAACCGCAATCCGATCCGACATCACCAACGCTTCAGACTGATCATGGGTAATATAAACAAAGGTAGTCCCGACCTTGGCTTGCAGGGTTTTTAATTCGACCTTCATCTGCTCACGCAGTTTCAGATCAAGCGCCCCCAAAGGCTCATCAAGTAACAAAACCGATGGTTCCAACACCAGACAACGAGCGATGGCGACACGCTGTTTTTGACCGCCCGAGAGCTGATCAATTTGACTTTTAGCGTATCCAGGCAGACCGACTCTTTCCAGAATTTCATCCGTCTGCTTCTTGATTGTTGCACTATCAATCTTCCGCCGCTTCAGACCAAAGGCGATATTTTCTGCAACATTCATCATCGGAAACAGAGCCAGGTGTTGAAATACCAGATTAACCGGGCGTTGATTTGGTGCCACCCCTGCCATATCTTTGCCGCGAATCTCAATCGTCCCCGAGGTTGGCGCTTCAAATCCAGCGACCATCCTCAAAAGAGTTGTTTTCCCACAACCGGAGGGGCCAAGAATCGAGAAAAAAGATCCTTGTTCAACTGAAAATGAAACATCGTCAACCGCTGTAAAATCACCAAATTTTTTTACCAGACTGACTACTGACAGGTCGTTATCCATGAAAATCCTTAAAAAAGAACAGGGGTAGCCGCAGCCACCCCTGGTTTGAACAACTCAAATGACACTATCTCGCAGCTTTGATTTTATCGAGCACCTTACCTTCCATGCTCTCTAACTTAGCTGGAACGGGTGGATACCACTTGATGTTATCAATAGCTGATTGCGGGAACGAACGCTCAAAATTAGCACGCACTTCCGGTGAGATGAATGCATTAGCACCCTGAGAAGCAGTCGCGTACTTTTCAGTCGTGGTGAAATAACCGGAATTTTCCGGCTTCAGCATAAAGTTGATCCACTTGTAAGCGGCAGCAGTATTTTTAGCTTTGGCAGGGATGGCAAAGGTGTCGATCCAACCAAGGGCCCCTTCTTTTGGAGCCACAAAATCGATCGCTTTGTTATTCGCGTTCAGCTTCCAACCACCGGCATCCCACGCCATAGCGACAAAGACTTCTTCTGAACGCATCGACTCAAGCAGCGCATCACCATTAGCCCAGTAGTTTTTGACCAAAGGTTTTGCAACGATCAGGGTATTGGCAATCGTATCGAGCATCCCTTTATAGGCTTTAGGATTACTATAGAGAGAGAAAGGATCATAACCCAGGGCAAAGCCCATTGCGATCAGAGTTGGGCGTTTGAGACGATAACTGATCCGGCCAACATATTGGGCATCAAGCAGTGATCTCCAGCTATCGGCGGTAGCCGCCTTGTCACTGTTGACGATCAGGCCGGATGTTCCCCAGCAGAAAGGCACAGCAAAAGACTTCCCTTTAACCAGGGTGTTCTTTTTGACCGCATCGAACATTGATGGGATAAACAAAGCTGTGTCGATTTTTGAATAATCGAGCGGCTGATAGATTTTATACTTGGCCTGAACCGATGAGATCCGGTCCTGACTCGGTTGAGCCAGATCAAATCCTGCCCCGCGGGTGGCCCGCAGTTTGGCAATCATTTCCTCGTTGTTGGAAAAGGTCACTTCAACCTTTATCCCAGTTTCCTGTTCAAACTTTTCAATCAAAGCCTGTGGTGCATAGCCCTTCCAAGTCAACAGACTTAAGGTCTCTGCCTGAGCAAAACCGACCAGAGCAAACAAACATGACATCAGCAGAACAATCTTTTTCATAATCTCTCCTCGCACGTTAATAAGGTTATAAATAGAGTCGTGCAATCAATCCTGTTAAAGAATAGCAGAGGGTGAGAAGATTGTTAGTTTCTGGATAATTTTTTAGGGCCTGGGATGTAAGTCATTTTAAATAATGGACATTATGCATCTAAAATAGATGCGACTTGGCTAAAAAAAAGCTTACTTCAGTACATTATTTCGGTGAAATTACTTATTGCTATCCAAAATAGCGCGAGCAGACTTTACCATTCCAGGAAGATTGACCGGCTTTAAAAGAAACGCTTTCGCCCCGGATTCAAGAGCTTTAGCTTCGGTGACTGTGGCACTGTAGCCAGTACACAAAATTATCGGCATATCCGGCCTGAGGGCCAGAACATCCTGAATCAGTTCCAACCCAGTCTTCCCAGGCATTGTCTGATCGGTGATGATCAGATCAAATTTTTGTGGCTCTTGTTCAAACAATTCAACAGCCTTCAAACTGTCAACTTCATAGGTCACAGAATAACCATAGTCGATAAAGTAATCACTGATTGATCGTGCCAACGTCTCTTCATCATCAACAAATAGAATATGCTCGTTGCCACCAAAAGCCTCTTCCCATATTTCTTCGTGAAAATCAACCGTCACATGTTCACTCAGCGGAAGGTAGATAGAAAATGTACTCCCCTCACCAAGAGAACTGTCGACAGTCAGGATTCCATTGTGACGGCTGATAATGCCGTGACTGATTGCCAGCCCCATTCCAGTCCCAGACCCTTCTGGCTTGGTCGTGTAAAAGGGATCAAAGATTTTTTCAATCAATTCTGGTGTCATGCCGCTACCGGTATCGGTGATATCCATATGGAAACAATCACCCTTCATCGATGAGGGTTGCATCGGGAACTCTCCACCCTGCAGAGATTCCAAGCTCAAAGAGACCGTTAAAAGACCTTTTTCTCCCATGGCATATGCAGCATTGGTACAAAGATTCACCAAGACCTCCTCAATCTGAATCGGATCGGCATCAACCATGACATCTTTGACACAATCATCAATATTTTGAAGTATTTCAATACTGGCCGGGATGGTCGACCGCAGTAATCTCATGGTATCGGAAATGTCTTCAGCAAGCTTGATCGGTTTCAGGTTCTGTTCCCCCTGGCGGCTGTAAGTCAAAATCTGCTTGACCAACTCACTCGCGCGCAATGCAGCAGCCCGGGCCTGTTCAATACGTGGTAAAAGGGGATTATCTTCTCGTGCCTTACGGTTCATCAACTCAAGATTAGTCATGATCACAGCAAGAATATTATTAAAATCGTGAGCAATACCACCTGCCATAGTCCCGACAGCTTCCATCTTGTACTTCTGGCGCAGTTGGTTTTCCAATTCTTTCTGCTTCATGGATGCGTCTTGTCGTTCGGTCATGTCACGGGCAATCGATAAAAAGTACATCTCACTTTGTAATTCGACCACCGTCGTACTGATCTCGACAGGAATATGATCCCCATGCCGGGTCACCAGTAACGATTCATATGTCTGATGACCGCGGTCCAAAATCATACTAAAATGTCCTGAATCCCGCTGTTTTTTCAAGACCTCAGGGGCGACAAGGTCTTCAACACTCATTCTCAGCAGCTCTTCCCGACTATAGCCATAACGCTCAATAACCGCGTCATTCACTTCGACAAAAGTTGAAAAGTTATCTTTCACGGCTTTATGCAGGTAGATTGCATCATTCGGATTGTTAAGCAGTGCTCGATATTTTTCTTCGCTTTCGCGTAAGACAAATTCAGCCTGAGTCCGCTCAGACACATCATGAAAAATACCAAAGATGACATCGTTCCCTTCACGGCTAAAACAATTTGCCTTAATTTCGACCGCAACCTCCCGTCCACCTTGTGTCACTAATGTTGACGGCAAAACTGATCCAGATTTTTCTCTTCGATGACGCAGGAAGGTCTCTGTTTTGCCTTCAAAAACCGGTTTTTCCGCTTGAAGAATACTTTGCGATTGCCCGATCAGTTCATCAACCGAACGCTCAACCATTGTCGCCAGAGCCTCGTTGCACTCTAGAATCTCACCACTTTCAGCATCAGCCAGACAAAAACCAACGGTTGCATCATTGAAAAGCTTGCGATATTTCTTCTCTGAGGACTCCAGCAACTGCTTAACATTGTATTCACGCTGAAAATATTTTCGAACCAATACAAAGCCGAAAAAAATCAACAACGAACCAACGTTCCAAATAATCACCTGATGGAGTAAAACGGAACTGTTATTGGCCTGATAAGCTTTATAATAAGGTCGCAGAGGAATAGAGAGACTGATCCCACCTCGGATATCACCAACCTGGTATCCTTGTTGAGCATGACACTTCAGACAAAACTCTTCCGTTGTCATAGCAAACATCATCCTCAGATACGACACCCCATCTATCAGAGTTTTTTCAGAAAACTCTGACGCGCCGAACTCAAAGGATGCCAGAACTTTTCTCTCCCAATCATCAGGAGCATTCTCCGGTCGAAGAGGATCTAAACTGGTGATATGGCCTCTGGCACCATACTGCGTTGCTGAAAGCTCATGGACTTGTCTGGTCATATAGGCAGGGTTGATCAAAGTCAGATCTCCCCCTTTGAGAGTCGATAAATCTCGATGAGCAAGATGCTCAAGATATGGGTTGGGTGGTGTATGCTCACTCGGATGAACATAGAGGCCACCTTGCTTTGCCGCCCATCGGCGATAGCTTAAATCTTTGTTAAAACTCCCTCTGGCCTCAGCTTCTGCCAATTGATAGACAAAACGCTCTCCTGCACCGGTCTCCTGCCAAGAAAGAAAGGCGACAAGGCCAGTCCAAAGCATGAAGACCAACAACCAGTAGAGGTAGATCTTTTTCGGAATAACCGATTTATTAACTTCGGATGACGTCAACGCTATACTCCATATCGTCGATTCTCAGAAGTACTGATTCACCTGCCTTCTCTGCAGAGATTAAAAAACGAACGGTCCTGGGGCCAATAACCGTATCTAAATCCTGACAGGCAGGTTGCAATAAACAAGGTTGACCATTCTCAAGAACCTTCGTAATTGTATTGCGAATTGTACAAGTGCGACAATGAATAGTCTCACCACATCCACTTGGATCTTCAGCGTGAAAACATCCGAACACGTCTCCCGTTAATTCCCCACGAATATCTTCAAGATCTTTTGCAAACAAAATCTGACCAGATTCATTGGTTGTAACAATACAGCCACGAGAGTCCACGACAAAAACGGGGGTATCAAACCGGTCGAGGTAGTTATCCAACGAATCACCACGCCCTTCCATCATTCTATCTAAACAAGAACGGCACAAACCGTGACTCACCAACCCATCAGCGCTCCCCTGATCAGGGCACAGTTCAACATGGCAATTAGTACAAATGGTCTTCATTAATCCAATCCGATTGCCAGAGATCAATAGCAGATCCCCGGCATCTAGAGTTCAATATTAAAACTTTCCGAAGTCAGCATCATCAAGTGAAATTTTCAGTTCAACCTGCTTCTGTTCCTTTTCCTGCTCCTGTGCTTGTGTTCTCACATGATTCCATCCATTCTGCGGAGCAGTCATAATTCTGGGTGGAGCAGCATGAGATAGAGATGAAACCTGACGGTTAAGGGTAAACCGCTTCAACATCTCATTCAGCTGAGTTGCCTGACCAGAAAGCTCTTCTGCCGCAGCAGCGCTTTCCTCAGCATTAGCCGTGTTTTGCTGGGTCACAGCATCAATCTGACTGACACCTTGACTGATTTGATTCACTCCTTGAGCTTGTTCAGAGCTAGCGGCAGCGATTTCAGCAACCAGATCAGTGACTTTACTGATTCCACTGACGATTCCACTGAGCGCGTCAGCAGTCTGATTCGCAATTAAGCTACCGTTTGCAGTCTTTTCGACCGATCCCTCAATCAACTCAGATGTCTCTTCTGCAGCCTTGGCACTTCGGGCAGCCAGATTACGAACCTCTTCAGCAACAACAGCAAAACCTTTTCCATGCTGACCCGCCCGCGCTGCTTCAACCGCAGCATTAAGGCTAAGAGATTCGTCTGGAAGGCAATTTCATCAATCGTCTTTATGATCTTCGAGATATTCTGACTGGCCTCATTGATTTCAGCCATCGCTCCAACCATCGCCTGCATTTGCTGACTTCCCTGCTGAGCAGAGTGACTTGCCTCTGTGGCCAAACTGTTTGCCTGATTGGCATTTTCTGCGTTGGTTGTTGTCTGAGAGGCTAATTGATTCAATGAAGCAGAGATCTCCTCCAAAGAACTCGCCGACTCTGTCGCTCCCTGAGATAGCGATTGGCTGGCATCTGAAACCTGACAACTTCCTGCCGCAATCTGTTCTCCAGAAACCTGAACCTGACCCAGAACTTCATTCAGATTAGCAGTCATCTCCTGCAATGCAATCCCGAGAACATCGCGCTCAGAGGACAATACAACAGAGGTCGTCAAATTTCCTTCGGCGATCTGTTGCGCCAGTCCGGCTTTTTCTTTCAACCTGTCAACCATGCGTCGAATCGCTGCATAGAGGCTGGTTTCAGATTCTCCATGATGCGGCAAATCAATATCCAGATCTCCATGAGCAACATGAACGGCAACATCAACAACGGCCGCAGGATCTCCCCCCATTTGACGGAGGATGCCTCTGACAATCAACGTCGCAATGACAATCCCCAGCAGGATAGCAGCCATTGAAAGACAGAGAATCAGCGTCTCTGAGTTTTTATTGTTGGTCTGAAGTTCCGGCCCTAATCGATCTTGAGCAGACTTGATATCAAGCTTAACCTTTTCAATTGACCCAGCAATTTCCGGGCCTATCTTTTCAAGAGAATTTCCGATAATTTTATTACGTTGTTCAATAACAGAGACAACATCCGTGAACGCTTGCCCGTATTCTTTAATTCCTACGATAACCTCTGACAGTAATCCCAATCGTTCCGAGTCCTTGAGTTGCCCCTTAAGCATAGTTAATTGTTGGTCAAGGAAACGGAATTCCTGCCGAACCTTTCCAGCGGCATCCTGCGAATTTGATTCAAGAAACTTCACAACATAAAGCGCGCCAACAATAAATTCCGCATAGCCATTGAAGCACCATAGGCTGCTATCATATCTCCATCTTCTTTTGCTGAAATCAGAATCTGCGACAACGTATTTTCAATATCAGCTCCCTGAACATTAAGGATTTCGCTGACCAGCCGCTGTCGCTCAGTTTTAAGTCCCACAACCTGTGCAAAATCTCTGGCATAATCCTTAAGGGACTCATCAATATGACGCATAATTTCAATGCGTCTTGGACTTTTGATATCTCGTAATGCTGTCGTTACAAAGTCCTCTGTCTTTTTAAGATAAGATTGAAATCCATCCAAATCCTGTTGTTTTCCTGTCAGAATGAAATCTTTGACATTCATGCGGGTCATTAACATATTGGCCTGAACTCGCCCTGACAAATTGGCATCTCTAGCCATCTCTCGATATTCGACAAAACCATCCTTCGCCGTTTCCAATGCACTCAACGCAATCATCCCAACGCCAACGAGAAGAACCAGAACCAAACCAAACCCCAGTGTGAGTTTCTTTGCTAAACTAAGTGTCCTAAACATATATACTCCCTAATGATAAAATAAATCACAAATCCAACCCTCCCCTCAATAAAAGCCTTAGACTACAGGTTGGCTCGTACTCTTCTTTCATTAAAGCAACGTTAATGCCAAGTAATAAAAAAAATCCTTTTGTAACGTTTATAGTATTTTATGCGACATAGCGCTTAAGACGATATGTCTACTGATCTGTAACAAAAGTTGCCATCACTCCCATAAAACGTCCTCAACCATCAGCATTTACGAGCTATTATGGAATTTCAACCTAGGTTGAGTTATCAACAAAAGTTGTATCCCTTTTGATCAATCAAAGCACCAGACAAAAGGCCCTTTATAATGACAAACGATCAGTCCATTAACTCAATAACCGATTCATGGAAGCTTAATACTACTCAGCAATCCCATTATCACTTAGCTCTTTGATGGGACTACTTTCTGATCCCATGTCAGCATAACTGTTGCCCTCCTCTATCTCTTAATGCCGCTCGCCACCGGTTTTCCCCCTATCCGATTACTGACGTTGGGAATCGGTATTGGCGGTGCGATTTCTCAACCCGTGGTGGGTACGCTTGGGGATGGGAACTTCTGTCGGAACATTTCGCAGTGTCTTCAATCTTGGTTTTGTGACTGGTTCGTTGCGGGGAGGGGTCCTTCAAACATTCTTTGGATTAAAGGTTATCTTTGTTGTGATAGGGCTGATCGGCCTGGCCTCTCTTGCAGGCCTGATAACCCCAATAACTCTACACAGCAGGGCGGCCACTGTGATTAAAAGCCAATCGAACGTAAGGGCACCTGGCAATCCCTATACATCACCCTGAGCTAATCTCTTTTCTACTTACAATTTCGCATAAATCTACATATTAAACGGTAAAAAGGCTTAGCCCAAACAGGACTAAGCCTTTGACATTAAGGGTTCTGGATATAAGCGTTCTTTCTCGTATAGAACCACCAATTCAATATCAGACAAACCAGATAAAAGAGAGCGAAACCATAGAGAGCATACTCTGGAGTGGTTGCTTTGATCTGCTCACCAAAAACCTTAGGAATGATAAAAGCTCCGTAGGCAGCAACTGCAGAAGTCCAACCGAGAACAGGACCTGCCTGTTCTTTATCGAAAATCATAGCAATGGAACGGAAGGTCGACCCGTTGCCTACTCCAGTTGCAGCAAACAAGATAATAAAGAGAATCAGGAAGGGGTAAAAATAGCTTTCCGGTGTTGCTGAAGCATAGGCCGCCTTCATGAAATAAGCACAGCCAAGAGCAGAAAGGATCATCACGATTGAAACCCACTGAGTGACAATCGCACCACCAAGCTTATCGGCAATTTTACCTCCGACCGGGCGAATCAATGCTCCGATAAAGGGTCCCATCCAGGCGAACATCAGCGCACTAGGGCCATTGGCATTGATAGTACCGTGGGTCATAGCCCCATCAACCATGATGTGTGAAAAGCCAAAGATGACCTTGATCGACAGAGCGAAGGCGGCTGAATAACCGATGAAGGAGCCAAAGGTCATGGTGTAGATGACAGTCATTGCCCAAGTATGTTTATTCTCAAAGATTTTATACTGTCGATTAAGATTGGCTCTCAACCCTCCTGTGGTTAAAAATTTCATGCCGTAAACAGTTGCGGCAATAACCAGAGGCAAGGTCAGCCACTTGTTCAAAAGTCCCAGACCAACCGGCGGAGGAAGCATGATATACAGGCCAATCGAAGCGGTGACAAAGGCAATCAACAAGAGCCCACTGATCATGACAAACGATTTGAATGTCGATTTCACATCGGGAGATACGGTTTCCGTGATGATGTTGTTCATCCCAAAGTATCCGGCGAAAGCTAACGGAATCAACAATATCAACCAGATATAACCAGCATTGTGAATATAGGTTTCGGTTCCGGCCGGAATCTTACCGATCAGAGTCCCGCTCGTATTGATCAGAGTTTGCGGTTCTCCACCGAAGAGGCCAAAGGTCATCACCAGAGGGATCAATATCTGCATGGTGGTGACACCAAAGTTGCCCAATCCAGCATTAAGTCCCAACGATGTTCCTTGAACCCGTTTTGGGAAAAAGAAGCTGATATTCGACATTGATGAGGCGAAGTTGCCGCCTCCAATCCCAGAGAACAGTGCCAACAAATAATAAACCTCGATCGGCGTTGCTTTACTTTGCAGCGCGATGCCAGTTCCGATGGCCGGAATCATCAACAGGGCGGTGGTAAAAAAGATCGTATTTCGACCGCCAGCGATTCTGATCAGGAAGGAGCTGGGAATGCGCAGTGTTGCTCCGGTTAATCCGGCAATGGCTGACAGGGT
>JDSF01000153.1_pt1 | contig 49082 bp, 80 predicted proteins | sample 199441 | NCBI WGS metagenome assembly JDSF01 (sample SAMN02592751, study PRJNA231836) | bioreactor metagenome | isolation source: continuous culture bioreactor denitrification-DNRA | place: Germany: Bremen
GTGGTAAGGCAAGAGGTTTCTGATCAAAATCTTATTATCGAGTTTTCATCTGGGCAGTCTGTTGAAGTATCAAATTGGTTTAGTGATGACACATATAAAATTGAAAACATAGAATTATCCAATGGTGATTTTATAACAAAAGCTGATATAGATTCTATTATCCAAGAGATGTCTGCATATGCTGAAACAGAAGGAATCAGCTTAGACTCATACGCTAGTGTGCAGAATAATGATTACCTTAAGAATATTATAGCTAGTTCTTGGCAACAGCAAACTACATAAGGGAATGCAAGTTTATAGTTATTTGGAAATTATGTTCTGACAGGATTCTGACAAATTGAGTGAAATAGCAGGAATATGCGGGAAATAGCATGTTGAGTTAAGTGATTATTGTTATTCACTTTAGCTCCCTGTACTTCCCGCTGATTCCATATATAAATTAGAGTTCAAGTCTCTCTCTCGCATGATCTCCGGTGACCAAATAGTGACCAAGATAAGGGAATAAGAGGGAATATAGGGGAATATAGCATAAGCTGAAACGCCTAATATAAGTGGCTTTATCCCTCATCGTCCTCGTCAGAATGGGTTTCGAAACCGCCCGTTCCTATTCTTTTTATAGTTTAATATCAACTACTTCTGGATTAGTTTTTTTTGATTGTGATAGAATTGTGACAGATTCGGCAAATTTTGATACCTTCTTATGACGGTTCTTTATAAATCTCGCATATGTGCTGAAAAGCATCTGTAGTGTATATATGGAAAGCGGTTCGAAACTACCAGTTTTTTTACTTATTCGTATTTCTATATTGCATATTATTTTAAGTCAAAAAACACATAGAAATCTATCAAATATGTATGATTTCATTGGTATACAATTAATTTTTCATACAATTTATATTTAAAAAAGAACTTTACTGAACTACAGGGCAGTGATAATTTAATATATTCGCATTTTATGATTTTATGATTTTATGATTTTTTGATATAGTTTAGTTATACTTGTGAGCTATATCCTTGTTAATAATTCCAGTAATCAAGAGATTTAAAATATATTTCTTTTCTCTACTATTTCAGGAGTATGACTTTATGGAATTAATAAAGGGTACCTATATAAATAGGACAATTCTTTTCAGTAAATCAGGTATATCATCTCCCAATGTTTTTTCTAAATTAATTAATTTTTTATTATTTTCAATATGTATGTTTATCTCTATTAATTCTCATGCTCAGTTACTTAGTAGTTATGGTTTTGAAGAAAATTTTGACAATAGTGTACGGCGCTCTTATGGTTCAAGCTTAAGCTACACTAGTGGTATCTCCGGATATGCAGCTGATTTCGATGGTAATGATGTTTATGATATTCCCAAAACTTTTCAGGATGATTTTACCATTAGCTTTTGGATGAAAACAACTCAGGATGGCGGAGGTTCTTACGGAGAATGGTACAACGGTGTAGGATTAGTTGATGGTGAGGTTGGTGGTGTTTACGAAAACGATATGGGGATAGCCCTTACTGGTGATAGGGTTAGTGTTGGTATAGGTTCTACCGTAGCTATTCCTACAGAGATATACTCAACCAGCTCTGTAAATACAGGAGAATGGTTTCATATTATAGTTACAAGACAAAAGTCAACGGGCTCTATAGAGCTCTACGTTAATGGCGTTTTAGAGGCACAAGCTAACGGTTCAACTAGCTCTTTAGATGCTACGACAGAGTTAACGGTTGGTCAGATTCAACCACTCTCCTTTGAGCATGGAAGAATATATATCGGTGAGTTAGACGAACTAAACATTTATGATCAATATTTACCAGTCTCCACAAATGCTATGCCTACATTCGTAGACACTGGCTCCTTAACTATAACAGAAGATACTCCTTATTCTAAGACTTTAACTGTGAGTGATAGTGATGGTTATGCCAAAATATTCAGTCTTTCAGGGGAACCCGCAGGATGACAATATCCAGTGCTGGAGTTATCAATTATACACCTTCTTTTGATTTATCAGGAGGAGCACAAGTTGTTGCAGGCTCTGTAACTATTACTGTTGATGACGGTATTTATGAATTTAGTCGAACGGTTTCACTAGTTTATAAAGGTGTTAATGATGCACCAGTGATTACTAGCACAGCTGGCGCAACAGCTACTGAGGGTGTTCAATACACTTATACGGCGGTGGCTGATGATAGTGATGGACCTGATGTTAGCTGGAGATTAGAGAATGAGCCTACTGGGATGGTTGTATCAAATACTGGTGTAGTAACTTGGACTCCTTTAGAAGGCGAAAGTACATCTGATGTTGTAACTCTTTACTTTTCAGATGGTGTTGCCGAAACTAGTCAAACACTTAACATAACAGTTACTGCTGTTAACGATGCTCCGGTAATTACAAGTACTGCGAGCACATCAGCAGTCGAAAATGTACAATATACTTATACAGCAACAGTAAGCGACCCTGATGACAGTAATAATGGCACAGACTTAATCTGGAGTTTGGTTAATGAACCATCAGGTATGTCGGTCTCAAGTACAGGAGTCGTGACGTGGACACCAGCAGAAGGTGTTACTACATCAGGAAGTCTAACACTTCAAGTTAGTGATGGTGGTGAAGATGGTGTTGCTCAGGCTACCCAAAGTTTTACTATAAATGTATCTGCAGTTAACACTGCCCCTACAATTACTAGTACCGCAGGTGCAACAGCTACTGAAGATGTTCAATATACTTATACAGCAATAGCTTCTGATCTGGATGACTCTAATAACGGAACAGATTTAACTTGGAGCTTGATTAATGCTCCTGCTGGTATGTCGGTATCCAGCACAGGTGTCGTTACATGGACCCCAACTGAAGGTATCACGACATCAGGAACTGTAACGCTTCAGGTTGCTGATGGTGGAGAAAATGGCACGGTTGCGGCAACGGAGAGTTTTATTATAATAGTAAGTGCTGTTAACGATTCTCCAGTGATAACAAGTACAGCAGGAACATCAGCTACTGAGGAGACTCAATATACTTATATAGCGACTGTCAGTGATCCTGATGATAGCAATAATGGTACAGATTTAACTTGGAGTCTGACCAATCCACCTGCTGGGATGGTTGTATCCAGTACAGGAGTGGTTACGTGGACACCAACAGAAGGCATTGGTACATCAGGAAGTGTTACTCTTCAGGTGTCTGATGGAGGAGAAAATGGTGCTGTTATTGCTTCAGAGATTTTTTAACATAACAGTTACACCTACATTAGTTGGTCATTATAATTTTGAAAATAATTTTGAAAACAGCCAAAAGGATATATTTTTTTTAAACGCTAATCCAGGAGCTGATTACATATACGAAGTTAATAAATATGGGTCTACTTTAACTTATACGGATGGCGTGCAGGGGTATGCTGCTGACTTTGATGGTGATGATACTTATACTATTCCTAAAAAACTTTGAAGATGATTTTACTATCAGCTTTTGGATGAAGACCACCCAAGATGGTGGCGGTACAATTGGTGAGTGGTATACGGGGGGGGTAGGTTTGGTAGATGGAGATGTTCCAGGATATCAGAATGATATGGGGATCGCTCTAACTCAGGATAGAATCAGTTTTGGTGTTGGTTGGACAGGAGAATGGACAGCTCTTATTAATTCTACTAGCTCAGTCAATACAGGCAACTGGGTTTATGTAGCAGTTACACGTACTAAGAGCGACGGTAAAATGCGTCTTTATATCAATGGTGCACTTGAACAAGAAGGTGTTGGGCCAGCGAATACTCTTGATGCATCAAGTCTGCTGACAGTAGGGCAGATTATGTCTTCAACAGCAGCTGGTAATCAGTATGTTGGTCAGCTTGATGATTTAAAAATATATAATCGTGAGCTTTCCGCAGAGGACATTAACAATTATTATCTTGTGAATATATTGAATGCTCCACCTACATTAGTTGGATATTACAGCTTTGAAAATAATTTTGATAACAGTCAGAAGGATGTATTTGAAGATGCTAACCCACATGTGACTTACATTGATGAGGCTAGTAAGTATGAGCCTACTTTAACTTATACAGATGGTGTGCAAGGGTATTCCGCTAACTTTGACGGGAATGACACATATATTATCCCTAAAAAAAACTTTGAAGATGATTTTTCTATCAGTTTTTGGATGAAGACTAGCCAAGATGGTGGCGGAACAATCGGAGAGTGGTATACAGGTGTAGGTCTGGTAGATGGGGATGTTTCTGGAGCTCAGAATGATATGGGGATCGCTCTAACTCAGGATAGGATCAGTTTCGGTGTTGGCTGGTCAGGTGACTGGACAGCTCTTATTAATTCTACTAGCTCAGTTAATACAGGCAACTGGGTATATGTAGCAGTTACACGTACTAAGAGCGACGGTAAAATGCGTCTTTATATCAATGGTGCACTTGAACAAGAAGGTAGTGGTCCAACCAATACACTTGATGCAACAAGCCAGCTGACAGTGGGACAGATTATGTCTTCAACATCAGCTGCTAATCAATACGTTGGTCAATTAGATGATTTAAAAAAAATATACAATAGAGTCATATCTGCTGAAGAGATTAGCAGTAACTATAGTGAAAAAAAACGGGCACAAGTACTATAGCAAGTTTAATCCTGAACTATGAAACGGATACGTCATTAGCATCTATTCTCTCTACATATGAAGATTTTGCAATCTCGTACAGTAACACCGACCTTAAGACCTCCCAAGATGAGTTAGAGGTTACCGGTACGCTTAAGCTAAATAATTTTAATTGCCAAGTGTGCCAACTAAGTTTCCTCATGTATTAGCCTGTATTGTTTCTCAAACAGGCACGATACTACCTATAGATTTTGCTGAGATGATTAAACAAGGGATACCTGCAACCATAACTTACTCCAAAGGGTGGGGACTCGAAGCCTTACGGTTGCTTTTAAACCTTTAATAAATACATGGTTTATGACCCCTGAGCTTTATGGTGCTAAAACTAGATTTGCCTTTAAGTCATTTGATCTTGCTTTGACCATGAGCTTTGACCCTTCTTCCACAGGGCTTGGATATATCACAGTTGCGGGGGGATGGGCATGGTTTTGTAAAACCAACAGGTAGAGATGACTTTTTTAGCTGCTACTCCTAGCTTGGCATTCGACGTTAACACCAAAGGAGAACTTGAATATACTCTTGGTATGCAGATTCATGGTGCTTGTAATGGTACACCTAATGAAGGAACATCCTTGGATGACTGTAATGACGCGTGGAACCCGTTAGCTGGGGCTAGTTAAAGCGAATAGCGGAATGTTGAAGCTGACGTTCCCACCTGGCTCGCCATACCCTAATGCCATTAGAGCGTATGTGAATGAGGGTAGGTTGATAGGGACTGATGAACCAGTTACTGCTGCTATTTCTACCGCACTTAAGCTATCAGATGACCCAAGTGTAGGGGATTTTGCTGCTGGTCTGTTTCTACATGCGGATAAATTAAGCCAAGCATCACTATTACGTATACTTCCTGCGTCCTCAACTAGCTTTGATAGTATGTTCAAACATATCGAAAAGACATTGCCGACACTGACAGATGTGCGAATTTATGCTGCAAGTGTGCCTAATGTATTCGATGAAGATGATTTTGCAGATTTTAAAAAGTATTTTAATAAGAACCTGAGTTACGATTCTCAATTAGATTTGGATAAGCCGGGATTTAAAGTCAAAGCTCATTATTCAAACCCTCTCACTTATGGAAGCATAGTTGCTGCGGCAAAAGATGTTAAATATAATTACTTATATGAGCTATCAGACTTTGCCCAGATATATGATTACCTCAAAGGTAGTAATGGGTACAATTCCTCAGTGGATGCCGTTTTAGATGCTGACCTGTATGTGCATGTCAATGATCCGGTAGAGGTGGTTGCAAGCAAGCTTCCAGGCGGAAAAAGTGTAGTATGCGGTCTACTTAATAGCTGTGATGGTTATAACGCACTAGATGTTACGATTTCTGGAGATGTAAATCTCAAGAATGATACAGGTAGTGTTACAGCAGGTGTGAACGCTAGCCTGTTTGGTAAAAAATTTCTCATTCTCTATAGATGCGAATGAAGCTATGGTTCAAGATAAGATGGCGGAAAGAGTCGCAGAAAGAGTCTGTGACTATGTTCCTGGTCTTGGTACGGTTTGCGGTGCAACACTGAAACATCTTTTTGCAGCACTCAGTGTCACTAACAACGCTAAAGACCAAATTGCATCTAGCCTTGGGGATTTTGCTAAAGACCCAGTAGGTACTGCTATTACTTCAGGAACAGCAGTCTTTAATGCTGCTGTGCAAGCATTTGCAAGTGCGGGGTGTGCCGTTAGTTCTTTATGGGGAGGGTGCTCTAAAACTACCCCTGTAATACCACAACATATCCTTTCTTGGCCTGTATATTGGTCAGCAGAAATTAGTGATACGAATATGTATTATGACTTAGTATTTAACTATGGTGGCGGTTCTAGATTTTTTTCAGTGGCACTATTATTTGGAGAGTAACCCAATTGTTTTAAATGAACTAATAAATGTGAATAAGGTTTCTCAAAATGACAAAAAAGGCGTTGGCTAATGCTGCTTACATCTATTGGCAGAATAAGAATAAGTCCCACAATATGTATGATAATTCATTGGGATCCAAGTTTTTTTTCTCAGCTCCATTTTACCTCTTGGCTTATCCTGAAGTACAATACTATAAAGGTAGTATACCTTTTGAAAAAGCAGTCAATCACTTTAAGGACAAAGGATATAAGTTCAACTATAAAACAGTTCCACAACCACATTGGCGATTTACACACGAGCTAGCAACAACAGCTTATGGAGCTAAATATCAAACAAAAGTCAATAGCTTCCTATGCAGGAGTACTGTTGGCGATGGTATTAAGTTGACAGGTTTTTTGGAATTATAAATGGGGTCATTATAATGATGGGCGACCAGATTCATTTGCTAATGGTTTCTTTAATCAAACAAATACATGTGAGATTGCAGATTATCGCGGAGGTTTCTCTAACCCGCAGACAGCTTTTGAAACACTCGTTACAGATGGAGCAGGTTATATAGGTAGGAATGATGCCGTACCTTATGGAAAAAAAACTTGTTCCTGTTGATTTAATAAACGGCAAGATGGCATACGTCTGTATGAGTGGTGGGCAGTATGGTTATACTCATCTCAATGGATATTGCGGTATAGCTCCCGGTCACACCATAGATAAACCTGAAGTCATGGCATCACGTGATAGATGGGTGTCAGACTATAAACTGTTAGTTGTTGATGATTATCGCTGGGTAGTCCCTAAAGAAGCAGAAAGTGCTGTGTACTCCGTCAGAGCTTCTGACCCTGAGTTATACGGTTGTGACGTATTCGTTAACAATGTATTTGTAGACTCTATGGATTCAAACCAAACGGCTGTGGATATTGATGCAAGTGACGGCGATATAGTTACTATGAGTAATTGTTTACATTTTGATCAAAACAGGGGAGTTTATCTGCCATGGGCTGGCTCAGTTTCAAGTTATATAGACGTGGGTGTAGTCTCTTCAGCAAGAGCGACTGATGAAGTATCAGTCGATGCAAACCCTATTAGCACCATGGTGTCGGCTGAGCTTATGACCAAGGGCTCTACTTCACCTGAAGAAAAAAAGCATGGCCTTGTTTAACGTTATAACCCTGCTTACTGGTGCAGATGATCTTGAGATTGACTTTAGCGATGAGCGGACACTGTCTGACATGTTAAGTGTAATAAATAAACCTTCTCTGGAGTTGTATTCCGAGCCTATTTCTATTTCTAACTCGATTGGGGAAGAGCTGGTTAGTGTGAGTGCTCCAGAGCCCAAAGCTGTTGCATTCTCTGCTGCTTTTGCAAATATTCTAGAATATGTAGGAATGTTGCAAAAAGCTGCAGGAGGGGATATCAACTTGAGCCCTGAATCTATCAATGAACTTGGAAGATCAGCTATTAAAGCTGCTACTGTAAGTGATGACAATCCTGATGGAATAAGAGATATGGATTCTGCTCTTGAAAAGGTTATACAAGCTGGAGTTGAGCCATTTATTTTTTTTAGTGAAGGTGTTCTTCAGCAACTGAACACATTTGTGAAAATGACAGCTGCTAATGTAGAGGCTGCCATAGTAAATGGTGAAAATCTTGAGCAGCTACTGATTAATAATAGTCTATCTCTTCAGAATGCAGAGTTTTCTAATTTTAACGATACAGATAATGACGGTATAGCAGATATGTTTGATGCTTTCCCTGAGGATGCGTCTCTTGTTTGTAATGGAGATGTTGATGGTGACGGTAGGTTGAGTATTTCAGATGCACTTTATGTTCTAGAGATGTCTGGTAAAACTCTTAGTGAAAGAGATCTTATATTCGGAGATGTAGCTCCATTGATAAATGGTCGTCCTAGTCCGGATGGAGAGCTGAATGCTGCTGATGCACTTGTAATCCTTCGTAGGGTGCAGAGGCTAGTTAGCTGGTAAGGGGATTGAAATGAAAAGAAAAAAAAATAGCCATAAGCATAGTTCCAGCAGTAATATTGTATATTCTTATTGCAGTTAGTGGATGTATGTTTGATGATCTTTTTAACGGTGACAGCAGTTCAAATAGTAATGAAAGCTTAAGTAATACCATTCAAGAGACTAGACCACATATTGCTTTAAAGATAGATACATTTAATGATGTAGCTGGGGCTATTGAATTAGAGCTGGCAATACCGAGCGAATTTATAATTGAGTCTAATGCTGACGGAAATTTAAGTGCAAATGGATTTAATGCGGCCGTCTCTGACAGTATTTATAATGCTTCATATATTTCAAGTTCAAGAGGTGATAAAGGAGAGTTTAGGTTGTCATTTATTTGTTCAACAGGTTTTGGCTCTGGTGATATTGGTGCATTAATTGCAGAATTATCATCTGGCTCTGACAGTTCGTCAATTGAACAGATTGATATAAATTTATTCAAAGTGATGGATCTAAATGGTGTAGAGATCGGTGGAGAAGTTTCTTTTTTCATACTCACCTTAATCTATGTAGTAACTACATATGTTTGTAGCAAAATATTTTAGACAGATTGAGAGGAATAGCATTTAGAGGTAAGTGAATCATGATATTATCTTGTTACGTTATGAAAGTATGTCTCTTGCGTAACAAGTTAAAATTTGTTATATTATAAATAGTTAAATGAATGTAGCTGTTTTGGAGCGTAACAAATGATCGAGCGGTTAGATGAGTTGATGTTACCACGTCTTTCGTTATTAGAGAAACTGGGTGGGATATCCTCACCAGTAGTGACAAACAATGAGTGGCTGTATCTTCTGAGTGAAGAGACAAGAAACTCAATCCTATAGTGCCACCCCTTGTCAAAACAGCATAAGTTGATTTCTTAATGTGTTTCTATGCAGCTATCTTCATCTGATTCATATGCGCAGCCATAGGTCTTCTGTAACCCAAGGTAGAATGTAGTCTTTCGTTGTTATAGTAATCTATGAACCTTCCGATTCCAATTCTGAACAGTATTTTGGGCTACCTCATATTTACTGGCGATCTGATTCAGAGTCGAATCACTCCGAAGAACTTCAAGTAATATCTTGGTCTTCTGTTCGGCAGAAAACACTGACATTATTTATTGGAAGTGTTTCTGAGCCTATCTAGATAAAGAACTGCCGTCTCTTCTTACTGATGTGGACCTCCAATTTCTCTTAGTATTTTAAGCAAAAAAAAACTTAGAAATCTACTCTGACTGTCTCAATTCGTCGGTCCACTATATTGATTATATTTGAAATATATAGAATCTTTTGAAGGATTAGAAGGAACCGAGTTTTGCAATAAAAAAGCACACTAGAAAATCGTACTAAAGTCGTGACATTGATGGGTGAAAATGAGTGAATATAACCTATGCAACTATCTTCATTTTAAAGACGTTAGAGCACTTATGTGCATATATTAAAATTGATTCCTAGCCACCCGTTCTTATTCTTTCTTATAGCGTAATATCAATCTGTTGTATGGTTATAATTATTAGATGATAGAGTTTTCTGAGCCTTTAAGATATTCATAATGAATCTGTCTGCTGTTTTTTTTTACTTTAGAACTAAGCTCACTGTTTGGGTCAAGTCTGGCCGGCTGAATGCCGACCAGATAAACTTTAGTCTCAGTATCTTCAAGAATCAGGCGGCATACGACACTCAGAGGCATCTTATGGGTGCTGACAGTATGGTCGTCTATCAATTGAGGCTCAATGATCCTCCACTCACCCGGCTTGCCTAAAAAAATCGCATGCATCAAAAAATGACTACTTTGTCCGGTCTGAGCTTCAGTGTTTCAAAGTAGATTTTCTCATTATGCTCTCCGGCAGTGATAGAGGGCACGTTTAAGTTATCGGTTATATAGCAACCAATTCCGTCGTCTCCCCTTAATACATTGCCGACACCTGCATAAAGTATGTTGCCATTGAATAAAATGTCATCTGACACATTTCACCTTTAATATATGTGTAGAGCAGGATATACATGGGTCGTAAGCACGTACAAGCATTTCGAAAGCAAGCTCTGCTTCTTCGTTAGTTTTTTTCGGTGATTTCTCCTGCAAGTTTTGCCATATCATCTTCGATATTTTGAAGGTTTTGACCTGTAGGTATAACACAGTTGGCACTTTTAACTATGCCGTTTTCATCTACATCATAGCAATGAAAAAAGGAGTCCTCTCGGTACTTCCACAGCACCGGTGCCTACGCCAGGTTTAACAGGAATGGCTTTGTTTTCATTCAGACCAACAATGACAGCCTCGTTTTGATCTATCCCTTTTTTTCAGAAGTGTTTCAATTATGTCCTGAGCATCTTTAGCAAAGTGAAAACACTCGACAAGCTGAGCGGCAGTGTTCAAATAAGTTGATACATTTAGGTTTAAGCCCTAAAAAATTCCGCAGCATTTTTTAGCCGCTTGGCATAGCGAATCGTAGTTGTTATTAAATCTTGCGAGAGCCCCTACCATATATGAGTTGCGGCTAAGTTTAGCATGTTTCGCCGTTGAATGTTTTACAAGATACTCATTAGTAATATTTTTGTATTCCGATTTATCTTTTCTTACTCCGTCGGAAGAGATTACTTCACCGTCAAGCATTGCATACTCAGAGTCTGCTGTGAGCGAGACATATTCGGTATCTCTTTCGAAATCAGGAAATTTGAAACCTGCAGCAAGTTCAAGAGCAGCATTAAGGTCTTCACCTAGCTGTACTATAATATTTCGGAGAGTCATCAGAGCCAGCTCATCAGGTAATTTTGTGAAGCCACCAACCGTAGCTGATATGGGGTGTACATGGCGACCTACAAGCAGTTCACAGGCATCATTGCATAGTTTTTTCATTCTGAGAGCCCTGCGAACCTCTGCTCCGTGGCTGTCGAGAAGGGCGAAAGCACTCTTTACTCCAAGCATGTCCGGTGCAGCGAGCATGTAAATATGGAGTATGTGGCTGTCAAGATTCTCGAGATGCAGCAGAAGTTTCCTTAAAAGAACTGTCTGCATGGAAGGTGTGAAGCCTATAGCATTTTCAGCGGCATTTATGCTCGCCAGAGAATGTCCGCAAGCACATATACCGCATATGCGGCTTGTAATGTGCTGAAGCTCAAACACACTGCGTCCTTGCACCATCGCTTCAAAAAGTCTGGGAGCTTCCACGATGTTAAGTTCACATTTTTTCCAGCACTCCATCTTTCATATTGACTATTATATTGCCATGCCCCTCAACACGTGTAAGGAACTCAACATTAACATTTATATTTCTACTCATCTTCAACCTCCAGTGCACAGTTATACATGTCGAAAGAGCGGAGTATCAATTCAGGCTTAAGGTTATACTTCTTCATAACATCCTTAGCTCCTTCAATATTAGGTTTATCCAGAAGCCCTCTGCATCCATAGCATTTGTTTCCGTTGTTCAGACACCAGCTTCCGCATCCTGCTCTGGTAAACGGTCCCATGCAGTTTATCCCTCTTTCGTAGAGGCACTCATTTTCATTAAACCTACATTCAACACAGACAGCATGTCCGGGCAGTTTGTAGTCCATACCTGCCAGAGCGGCTTTTAATATCTTCATGAATTCCGGAGGATATATAGGGCATCCGGGGACTGAGTAATCCACATGTATCACATCCCCAACAGCACGTGTCGGCAGGGTTTCATAGTCATCTGCCTTGTCTCCGTAAACCTCTCTCATGGAGTCCGGCAGAGGTCTGCGGTTTTTTCATGCCGTTTATTCCACCAATTACTGCACATGCACCGTAAGCGATAACTGCTTTTGATCTTTTGCGTATATCTATAGCTCTTTCTTCAGCCTCTTTAGTTGTTATGCTCCCTTCGATTATGGCGATGTCGTATATACCGTTCCATTTTTTCACTCATTACTTCACGGAACTCTACAATTTCAATATATCCGAGAACATCTATAAGCTCTTCACCAAGATTAGCTACCTGAAGCTGACAGCCTTCACAGCATGCTAAATCGAAAAAAAGCTACTTTAGGTAATTGTTTCATATCGCTCCCTCCATTTGCATAACTTTTTCATAAGAGAAAACAGGACCATCGATACAACAGTATTTATCGAGTATCTGACAGTGTCCGCATCTGCCCACGCCGCATTTCATGTGTCTCTCAAGTGATAGAAAAAATCCGTTTCTCCGGTATTTTTTTTCTGAATTAGCTCTTCGACCACAAACCTGTACATGACAGGCGGACCGCATACCACCGCATAGGTATTGTTAGGTTCAAGGGTTACGCTGGGGATAAGGGATGTGATAAGACCTACATTCCCCGCCCAGTCAGGAGCAGACTTATCTATAGTGCAGGCAAAGTTGATATCGGCACGCTTGTTCCATTCCTGTATTTCATTGCCAAAAAGCATGCTGGATGGTGTTTTACACCCCAGCAGGATAGAGACTTTCCCAAAATCACGCCTGTTGTCTATGACATAGTTTATGAGAGATCTGAGTGGGGCAATACCAAGTCCTCCTGCCACAAAGATTAAATCATGGCCTTTGAGCAGGTTGGTCGGAAAGCCGACCCCGAAAGGTCCTCTGATGCCAACTTCATCCCCTTCAGCTAATCTGTGAAAAAGCTTTGTCATTTTTTTTCCCGCTTTTCTGATGCATAGCTCAAATCTGTCCTGTCTGCTAGGTGAAGAACATACTGAAATAGGTGCTTCACCTGCACCGAAAAGTGAAAGCTGAACAAACTGTCCGGGGTCGTGATCCAATATTTCTCCGTTATGGAGTTCTATTTCAAAAAGCATTTCCATATCTGTCATGCGGGTAACTTTTGTTATATCCGCTTTTTTTTGATTTCATATCCTGATTTATGAAGGATTTCTTTCATCTTTTGCCCCCGTTTCAATAAGCTCATTAAGTATTTCTTTTAAGTCTATGCCTGCCATGCACTGTCTGCTGCATCTGCCGCATCCTGTACAGAAGGATTTTCCGTATCTGTCGACAGGATATTTAAACTTACGGTAAAATCTATGCCTGAGTCTTTCCGAGCGTTCTTCCCTGAAGTTTTCGCCACCAGCAACAAGAGCAAAGGACTCATTTTGGCAGGAGTCCCAGACTCTTATCCTTTTTTCCTTTAGTGATATCAAGTTCTGTTTCATCGATGACGTCAAAGCAGTAGCATGTTGGGCAGACATTTGTGCAGTTTCCGCAGGAGAGGCACTTGTCTGCTGCTTTTGACCAGATTTCATGATGAAATGACTTCTCAAATATGCCGGGCAGAGCCATTTTATCTGATGGAAGTTCAAGCTCAAAATTAACTTTTTTTTGTTTCTACAACTTTTTTTGAGTTTATTATTGTCATCTGCATCGGCATCTTTGAGTCCTGCAAAGCCTTCCGTCAATTCCTCACCCAGAGGGGTGTTTATTTCTATATTGTAAGAGTCGCCCAAGTCCGTCATAAAAAAGGTCATATCCGCCTGAGGGAGAGGCAGTTTCCATAAGGGCACAGCTTGCATATCGGTCGCATTTTTCCAGACACTCGATACCGATCAGGGCAATTCTGTTGTGTCTTTCCAGGTAATGATAGTCCTTCGGTCTGTCAAGAAACACATGGTTCAGACATTGAATTCCCATCAGGTCGCAGGTATGTACCCCAAGCAGTATCATATGTTCAATATTGACAACAGCTTTCATATCTTGCCCTTTAGATGTGTCGAACTCCAGAAGTGTTTCATGCTGAGGCATAAAATACTTTTTTCGGCGGAAGTATCGTCGGTGTATGGTCAAGGGAGATATCGGCGAAGTTTTCCACAATATCGAAGACATAGCTATGCATCCCCTTCTTGACAGGGGCTGCCAGTGTCCACTTAGACATTAGGTATTTGCAAAATCCTTCGAAATTCGCTTTTGAGAGTATTTTATTCCTCATGATAGTCTCCTGATATAAAGCTATTTTTTAGCAATAATGACATTATACCACTTAAATGCTGGAAATGTTTAATAATTCGTGAACAATGTTGTTTTATTTGTTAGGTGGTTTTCTTGTATATACGGCATTGTGAGCCTTGTTGGGTGGGTGGTAGTATTGTTAACTAAGCTTCGATTAGAAGAGGGATATATTTACTATAAATTAAACTAGTGTTCTACTATTGCATGGGTATGCATTATGTATGACAGTCAAGAAAAAACTTGTTAATACAAAAAATAGTTATGTAAAAAGCCCTTTTGTAAAAGCCTTGGGCGAGATTGGAAACAGCGTTATTTCATTCAGCTTCATGATTTGATTTTTTCATGTGTTTTGGTACGGGTGATGTTTAGACTCTGCTGATGAGTCCTTAAATGGCTCTATTGTTTTGATAATACTGGGTATAAAAAAAAGCATAATAGAATCCGGAAACATAACAAACTTGTTGTTTTGTGAAACTTTAATAGCAAAATCCACAATTTTGATAACAAGATTAAGGATTTATTGTTTCAATAAAATATTTTCCCGTCATCCTGAGCCTACGCGAAGTATCTGAGCCCAATGTTCACTCAGAATGACTCGTCATGTTACTATTCAGCAACACATTATTTAAGTCTATAGATAATGGAGTCAGTTTTTTGTTACCGACCCCATTGATATTTATTTCAAGCCTTTGAAACAGGCTTCAACATACTTTGAATCTTTTATCCTGCCTAACGGGTTAAGAACCAGTGTCATTATTATCGACGCAGGAAGGGCTATAACCAAAGGATCTACAATAGCCCACAGTGTCCCCTCTGCCAGTGAGTCCACCCCGAAGATCGCCTTGCATATCATCAGAGGTTTTGATTCTTTCAGGTGGATGAAGAACAACCAGAAGATGCTGACAAGCGTTCCTGTGATAAAGCCTGCATAAGCTCCGAATTTAGTCATTTTGCGAAAGTAGATTGCACCGAAGTACATAGGCAAAAAATGCTGCGGCACATATCCCGAAGAATATCGCCGTGCCTCTGGCAATGATGGCTGTTCCGCCCTCGAAGAACATAGGCATCCCCCAGGCGAGGAAATAGCTTATCAATATCGCAAACAGGATACCGACTTTGGTTATAATGACAGAGTTTCCTTGTCTGCCGAGCCATTTTTCGTATATGTCACGCCCGAGTGAAGTCCCCATAGCATGAAACTGACTGCTGAGTGTACTCATAGCTGCGGAGAGGAGCGTCACCATAAAAAATAGCGGTAAACCATTGAGGCATAGCGTGGTTTATGTATAGAGGGATTATCTCTGCTACGTTTTTTGTTAGCAGCGACAATAGCGATTTTTTCCTTTTGTTTCAGGGTCTATGTGATAGAAAAAATACGTTACTGAGCGGTCCTACGATAAAGGCTACGCCCGTCATTACGAGGATAAACAGACCGCCTATAAGTACAGCTCTGTTCAGCTCTCTGTTACTTTTAACGGTCATAAACCTGACTATGAGCTGTGGTTGTGCCAAAACACCGATACCAACGCCCATTATTATGGTGGTCACGACAATTATCCAATAAGGCGAACCGAATGTAGGGAATGATGTCCAGCCCGTATGTCCGTTTTTTGCCAAAGACTTTGACGGCTATGTCCGCCATATCCGTGAGACTCTGATGAGCGGCAACAAATCCGCCCAGCTTGCTGTATGTAAAGATAATCAGAATGACCATCCCTATAAACATGATCGACCCCTGAAAAGCGTCAGTGTACATAACACCCTTCAGACCGCCCATAATGACATAGACTGCTATTATTATAGTGAGAAAGAACAGGGCGGCGTTGTAATTAACGGCAAGCACCTGAGCTATGAACTTCGCTCCGCCCATAAGGACAACACTTGCATAAAGAGGCATAGCGGCAAATATAAGTGCACCGGCAAGCCCTTGCAGGTTTCTCGACTGAAATCTGTTGCCTAAAAATTCAGGGAATGTGTGTGCATTGATATTAAGTCCCATGATTCTTGTTCTGCGTCCAAAAAAAGACGAATGCTATAAATATCCCCACGAAAATAGTCAGGAAAGTCAGCCAGAGAAGGCTCATTCCGAAGACCGCCGCAGCTCCGCCGAACCCGACGATAGCCGAGGTTGAGATGAATGTTGCACCATAGGAGAGTGCCATTACAAAAGGGTGAATCTGGCGTCCTGCGACCATATAGTCGGCGGTGCTGTTTGTGTTCTTATAGGCCTTTATAGTCAGGAAACCGACTATCCCAAGATATATTAATACGACCGTAGTCAGCAAAGGTAAACTCATTTAATATGCCTCCTACAGGTTCTCTTTAACTTTATCTTCTTCTTTCACCCACTCTTTTTCCTGTTCGAATTCTTCGTCGGTGAGGTATCCTTTGTTCCAATTCATGATGCCGTATATAACGCATAATACAGCACTAAGTAGTGTGAGCAAAAAAGCCTAAAGGTACTGCCCAGCCTTGTAGTCCCAGCATAGTGTCTCCTTGGTTACAATAATACGGAAGTGTAGACTATAGATGAAATCATGGGATAAATCAAGAATAGATTAACATGGTTCAGGCATGCTGTACTTGTGCTGTGTTCAGCCCTTTATCTCGTATTCGGATATGGCAAGGTTTCCGTTTTCATCAAGCCTCAAAAGCCAATGAATAGTTGCATTTACATCTATCTCTCCGCCATCGGGTGTTTCCGCCCGAAAGTGCATCTTCATCTTTGCGAAGTAAACATTTTCCCTTGCGTGCTTTGCCTCAATATCTTTGATAATATGTTTACGGTTCAGTATGTTAGCTTTGACAGCTTCATACCATTTGGCATACATCTCTCTGCTGTCTATTACAAGCTCACCTTCGGTAATAACGAAGTCGTCATCGGTAAAAAAAACGATAGCAGTTTATCTACATCTGCCCCCTTATCGAGCAACTCAAAATACTCATGAACGAACCCTTTTATCTTTGTAATCATACCTTGCAAGTTTCACCTCAAATACTATATATTAAACAAGTGTATAGCAGTTTATTCATATGATTACACTATATTTTCTCAGATAATTTAGTGTCGCGATGAGGTGATGGATGAATAACTTTGACGAATATTTCCAGCGTGTAGGTGTTGCTCCGTCTGAACCGACAATAGAGCTTGTTGACGAACTGATCAGCAGGCATATAGCAACATTCAGTTTTAATAGTATGGCTGTCCTGCTGGGCAAAGAAATATCCATAGAGATAAATGATATATATAAAAAGATTGTTCTTGATAACCATGGCGGCTACTGTTTCGAGCATAACAGGCTGATGCATGATGTTCTGAAATCCCTTGGGTTTAATGTAAGGCTTCTGGTGGCAAGGGTTATCAATAATCTGGATATAGATTCTCCACGGACTCACAGGGTTACTCTGCTTGAGTTCGAGGGTGATAATTATCTGGTGGATGTCGGTTTCGGTGCCAAGGGGCAGAGAGCATCCGTCAGGATAGAGGATGGTTATGTATCAATCCGGAATGGTGGCAATTACAGGATAGTAGTTAATCAGCATAGTGATTACCAGCTTGAGACTGAAACATCAAATGGCTATTTCTCGCTTTATACGTTTAATTTCAACCGTTATACAGAGGCGGATTGCGTGATGGGGAATTTCTATTCATATGTTCATCCCAAAGCGACATTTGTCAATAATCTGGTATTTTCACGTATTCTGCCTGATATGACGCTTTCGTTGAGAAACAAGGAGTATCACCGCATAGGGAAGGACTCCACAGAGATAATAAAAAAAATAGATGATGCAAAACAGCTTCAGCAGATAATAAAGGATGATTTCGGAGTTAGTGTGACGGATGAAGAGAGCGAAATACTGTATCAGAAGGCTAACGCCGTATAATGTTAAAAAAGAGGTAAGTAATGATAAAGAGTAGTAATCCTGCATTGGCAGGGAATGTTTTCAGGAATGAAAGAGCGGCCTCAGGCGAGGTTATGACTATACAGGGGACAGCTAATAAGTCTCTGCTGTTGTTGGTTATATTGATATTAAGTGCAAGCTATACATGGCAGACTGGGCTTAGCTCAGAGGAGAACCTGAGATCGGTTTTAGGCTGGGTTATGCCGCTGGTGATAGGTGCGTTGGTTGTGGCTGTAGTCACTGTTTTTTAAGAAACAGTGGTCGCCTTTTTTTAGCTCCGATATATGCGATACTTGAAGGTCTGGCTCTTGGCGTTATCTCTATTATGATGGAGCTGAGATTTCCGGGGATAGCCATGCAGGCTGTCGGTTTGACATTCGGGACTTTTCTTGCTCTGTTGATTGCATATAAATCCAGAATAATCAGAGCCACTGAAAATTTCAAACTTGGAATAGCTGCCGCAACAGGCGGGATATTTGTAATATACATGATTAGTTTTGTGCTTGGCTTCTTCGGTATGAACGTGCCTTATATTCACGAATCAGGGTTAATTGGAATAGGTTTCAGCCTGTTTGTGGTTGTTATTGCGGCATTGAACCTTGTGATGGATTTTGACTTTATAGAATCGGGAGCAGAGCAGGGAGCACCTAAATATATGGAGTGGTACGGAGCTTTCGGGCTTCTTATAACTCTTGTATGGCTCTACATAGAGATACTGAACCTGCTTGCAAAGCTTCGCGGCAGAGACTAGACGGGTATTATTGCCTGATTGTTGCAGTGCTCCTTCGGGAGAGGGCAACAGTTTTGAGGATGATAAATACTTCTGAGTTGTTTTCGATGCTCAGGTCGCTGACAGCCTCTTGCGTTATGGTGGCATAGACCGTTACGCCTATGTCTATCTTTATGCTGACAGCTCCGTCCGGGGTATCTTCCATATTTGTGACTACCCCTTTGATAATGTTTCTCGCACTAAGCCCCTCAGGTTTTTTTTACGGATATTGTTACGTCTTCCGAGCGGAGGGTGACACGCAGTTTCGTGCCTTCTTTATACTGCTTGGTCGGTATCATAAGGGTTTTATCTGTCAGAGATATTATGCCTGTTGAATCATGCTGATCTACAGCCATGGCTTTCAGCACCGAAACTCTGCCTGTGAGCCCCATATGATCTATATTTGCAGGGTTTGAGACAACATCCTCCACACTGCCTGACTGGATACAATTCCCTTCGGAAATCAGGACTGTGTTATCCCCCAGAGCGAGGAGTTCTTCGAGACTGTGAGTAACGTAAACCACAGGCATCCTGAATCTCTCCACCATCTTACCTATAAAGGGGATGAGTTCCTGCTTCTTAGATGAATCCAGTGCCGACAGAGGCTCATCCATGAGTAAAAAAATCAGGTGACGTGAGCAGAGCCCTGCCTATTGCTATGCGTTGTTGCTCTCCGCCCGACAGCTTATGGGGTCGTCTGGCGAGAAGGTTTTTTTATACCCAGCAGAGAGATAATCTCTTCGAACATTTCATTATTCTGTCCATTAAATCCATAACGAAGGTTAGACTCAACTGACATATGCGGGAAAAGCCGCCCGTCCTGAAAGATGTAGCCTGCATTACGTTTATTTGCATTTATGTTGATGTTCAGGTCACTGTCAAAAAAGGAGTTTATCGCCAACGGCAATCCTGCCTGAATCAGGTTTTTGCAGTCCTGCTATCATATTGATGATGCTTGTTTTGCCTGAACCAGATTTGCCGAAAAGAGCCGTGATCATGCCACTGTCGCAGATGAATGACGTGTCCAGTTTGAAGTGCGGATATTTTTTTAACGGCGTTGAATTCAAGCATATTCGCCTCTGAGTTTCCTGCCGACCCTGCGTGAAAAGTATTCCGACCCTGCGATAGCTGCCAATGCCAAAGCTATGGATATGAGGCAAAGCCGCAGTGCCGCCCCTTCTGTGTCGGGTGTCTGCGTAAGTGTGTAAAGTGCGAGGGGGGGGAGGGTGCTGGTCTCTCCCGGGATATTAGAAACGAATGTGATAGTCGCTCCGAACTCGCCGAGACATCTGGCAAAGGCAAGTACAGTTCCTGTGATAACCCCCGGGATAGATAACGGCAGTGTGATTGTAAAAAAAAACTCTGATTCGGCCTGCACCGAGTGTTTTTTGATGCCTCCTCTAAACCTCTGTCCACAGCCTCTATTGAAAGGCGTACACTCCGCACGAGGAGAGGGAATGACATCACGACGGATGCAAGCACCGCACCTTTCCATGAGAAGGCAATACCTGAACCGAAGATATCTATTAACAGCTTACCCATGGGGGCATTATCATTAAATGTGATCAGGAGCACATAACCCGTGACCACGGGCGGGATCACAAGGGGGGACATGGATCAGCCCGTCTATGAGCAGTTTCCCGGGGAAGTTCTTTCTCGCCAGCAGATATGCTATGGCAATCCCGGGTATTAAGCCTGATGCCACAGCCCATAAGGATATTTTGAGGCTCAGGCTAAGTGCTTCTATTTCATAACTGCTCAGACCAAACATTTATCTAACCGCCTTAAATCCGTGTTTCATAAATATGCTTTTTTGCCTGTTCCCCTGAGAGGAAATTATAAAAAATCATCAACAAATTTCCTCTTTTTTACCTGCGACGATGGCTATGGGGTATCGTATCTCTCCGTGGAGATTCTCGTCGAACAGACCTATTGTTTTTACTTTACGCGAGTTGGCTGCATCGCTGGAAAATACAACCCCGATCTGGATAGCTCCCTTTTCCACCATCATCAGAGCCATCCTTACGGTTTGCATCCTTGCGGTTTTATCGGCGAACTGCTCCCACAGACCGAGTGATTCGAGAGCTTTCTGAGTGTATTTCCCTGCAGGTGAGTGGGCCGGATCTGCTATCGCTATCTTGTTAGTATCTTTCAGAAACTTAGCCGTATTCTCTTTGGTAAGGGCTTGAGTAGGGATATCGGAGTCGGCTGAGGTTATTAGTGCCAGCCTGTTTGACAGCAGATCGGCTATGCTTGCGGTTTCCAGTTTGTTTCTATCTTTTAACCAGTTCATCCATTTGACATTTGCAGAGAGGAATATATCGGCAGGTGCATTATTGTCTATCTGCTTCGCCAGTGTTCCCGATGAGGCGAGTGTCGGAACTATATCCACTGCCGAGACTGATTTATATGCTTCTATAATCTCTTTGACGGCGTTTGTTGTGGAAGCGGCGGCATATATTGATACCCGTTCAGCAAATGCCGAGGCGGTTATCAGTATGATCAGCAGACTCATTATATGTTTCATGGTTAACTCCGAATCCGTTATATAATGATTTATATAACGAAAAAAAAATCACAGTCAAGCGTTATGTTGTAAAATATATAACGCTATCGCTTCGGTTTCTCTTGTGTAAAATGATAATCATATATAGTTTAAAAAAAAGAAGGCAGGTATGACATGAAAAAAAATAGTTATTTTATCTTTAGCGGTTTTTTATGGTTGCACAGATAGCAAGTGCAGTGGTTATTAAGTTTAAGCAGCAAACGATATATGTTCCGGCTTATTCTCAGATATATGTCGGACCTAAAGAGAAACCCATCGATCTGGCTGTGACTCTGAGCATAAGAAATACTAATGCAGGCGAGTCTATGACAGTTACGGTGGTCGATTTCTATGATTCTGATGGCAATCCTGTGAAGACGTTTATCAAATCACCCGTCACAATAAAGCCATTCGGTACAGTGAAGTTTGTCATATCGGAATCTGACAACCTCGGTGGTTCAGGTGCTAACTTTCTGGTGAAATGGCACGCTGATAAGCGTATAAACGCTCCTGTAGTCGAGACTGTTATGATAGGGACAAAATCATCACTGGGAATCTCTTTTACTTCCCGTGGTGTCGTTATTGGTGAGTAGTCTTCTGCTTGGAGTGTTTTAGTGCTGTCCCTGCTTCGGCTATGAGGATGGCGAATATAATAAGTGCCGCTCCTAAATACTGCTTTCTGCTCATGATTTCAGCCGCAATAACAAAACCGAAGAACGCTGATGATATAGGTTCAAGGGTGAACATAATAGCCGCCTTTGTGGGGGTAGTATGTTTCTGCATGGCTGTCTGTACGAGGAAACAGAAAACAGTGGCTATAAGCCCGTGCCTAGTATCGAAAAGCCTATGTACGGCTCAAAAAACTTTTGAATAGTCTGCCGACTCAAACAGCATCGAATAAATCCCAGCCAATACACACACGGTAGCTATCTGCATGGCTGTTAGCAGTATGACATCGTGCTTTCTGGAGTATCTGTCTGTGGCAAGGATATGAACCCCTATGAAAAAAAGCGTTTATAATCGCCAATATCTGCCCTAATGAAACACCTATATCCACCTGATAAGCAATAAGCATCATCTGTAGCCGACAGCAGTACTCCCACCCACGAGAATGGATGAGGGTATATCTTTAGTAAGACTGCTGATAATATGGGGACAAACAATACATATAAGCCTGTCAGGAAACCGACCTCTGTGGCAGTAGACATATTAAGAGCGAGTGTCTGGAAGAGAAATATGACGAAAAGGATACTCCCCAAGATAAGCCCGTCTTTTAGCAGAGCTTTGTCGATCTTTTTATAGAGTGGGGCGGCAATGAATACCATCACCACAGATGCAACCAGAAACCTCAAAAAAAATATAAACGTAATGGGTTCGAACAACTCTATAGTCTGTTTGACTATTATAAATGTGCTCCCCCATATGATAGAGATGGTTATTAGTGAGAAGTCGGCTAAGTATTCCTGCTGTTTTTTTTGTCAACGTTATTCCCTTAAATGTAAATAATATAAGAGATGACTCTACTATAAAATGACCTATCTCTTCAAGTTGAATTTATCCACCGAATGAAGCAGTTCTGTTGCGAGCAGGTTAAGCTTTTCGGCCTGTTCTTTGTTTGTGGATGCTATCTCAGCATTCCTTTTCGAAAATCCTGCTATTTTGGATGAATCCTCCGATATCTTTTGACTGGATGCATTCTGGATACTGATAGCCGCAGATATGGAATTTATGCTTTCGGCAGTCTCCATAACCCCGTTGATTATCTCAGCCAGACTTAGCTGGAGTTCCGTGGCAAGCTGTTCACCCTCTTTGGCTAGTGTTGCTCCTTTGTTCATTTCTGTTACAGATTTATGCACGTCTGCGTTGATACCTTTTGTCATATCGGTAATCTCTGATGTTGCCTGCACCGTACGCTCAGCAAGCTTCCTGACCTCGTCAGCGACAACGGCGAATCCTCTACCGTGCTCGCCTGCTCTGGCGGCCTCTATGGCGGCGTTAAGTGCCAGCAGGTTGGTCTGATCCGCTATCTCTGATATAACGCTCACTATCTCTATGATCTGCTTGGAGGAGTTGCCGAGGTTATTGATAGTCTTAGATGTATTTATGACCGTGTCAGATAGGTTTCTTATGCCGTTTACCGTATTCTCCAGCACTTTATGCCCCTCTTGTGCAGAGGATTTGATTATGTTTATTTCATTGCTGATTCCGTTTACGTTGCCGGATATCTCCTCAAATGATGTAAGGATCTCCTGAATAGATGATTCTACATTTCCTGTTCTTTCAGATTGAGCTTTGATAGCGTCCGACAGCTGATTACTGGATCGGGTGAATTCTTCAGAATTGTTTTTTGACATTTTTTAGAGGCATCACGCACATCCAGCAGTGTTGTATTTATATTCAGACTCATTTTGTTCATGTGATTCCCTATTGAGCCTATTTCGTCCTGATGGATCAGTTTGCACTCTGCCGTCAGATCACCCGCCGATATCTTTTCAATGAAACGTTCCAATTTATTGATAGGGGTGACAATGGTACGCCTGAACAGGATATTGAGCAGGAGTGTTGCAGTTATGATAGAAAGAAAACCGACTATGATAGTCTTTCTGATGATGTCTGCCTTGATAGTCCCCAGCAGTTCTTTGGTGGTGGCTGTACCGACAAGTATAGCGTCCAGCGGTTGAATGTAAGTGTAACCTGCAATCTTTGTTGTGTTCTCCCATTTGTACTTTATAGTACCTGATTCAGTCTCTAGTATTTTTTGAACAAATTTATGAGAAGAAACATCCTGATTGATAAGTTCTTTATTAGGGTGTGCGATTATGACACCGTTTTTACTGAGCAGGTAGTAGTAACCCGTCTCTGCTACATTATTGTTTTCAAGGAAGTTTTTTAAAGGCATCCTGAGCATACTTGTTTATAAAGTCTGAGCTGGATGAAACTTCGGTGTTCGGGATGACTGCACATATGATTATGTTATATCTGGTGTTTAGTTTATATGCCACCTTTGCACTGCCGCCCCTTTGGAAAGGGATGTTAATAATCCCTTCTTTTTTTGTCACCATCTCCTGAAAAAAGTTTATCAGTTTCTTTAATGAATTTCTTTTTCGGCATAACAGATAAAAAAACCGTCAGGTTCAAGAGCGAATGCAAAGCCTGTTTTTCCTATGGTTTTCTTGTCGATAATGTTCATTACACGAAATTGTATCGACATACCAGACTCTCCGTTAATGGAGTAGGCGGTGGATACTCTGTCGGCTGTGTCTTCGATTGACGCAATCTCTTTAAAAAAAAGGAGATTCTCAGACTCTTTGTTTATGTATTCGTTCAGTTCTTTGGAGACAAGATCGAAGCTTATGAGCTTGTCGTTGAGTGATTTTGCCTGAGTGATAAGTAGCTGCTCAATCTGCTTGGTAAGGTGTATCTCTGAGGTTTTGATAACAAAGACAGCCGTGACTGACAGACTGAGTATTGTAAACACGATAAAGAGGAACAGGGCTTTCGTTTTAATCCGCATATTTAATAGATTCATAATGCACCACACATTTGTTTTTTATAGGTGTTATTTATCATGATTTATAGCTATGGTGATACGATAAATGTTGAATTATCAAAGATTTAAGGATTGTATGAAGTAAATTTGACAAGTGGAGGCAGGGTGGCACGAGTACCACCCTTTCTGTTTAGGTGTATTCTAACCGAAACGTCCGGTTATGTAGTCTTCTGTCTTTTTAACCGCAGGTTGGTGAAGATTGTACTGGTATCTCCAACCTCTATTAGCTCTCCCATATAGAAGAAAGCCGTGAAGTCTGAAACTCTTGCCGCCTGCTGCATGTTGTGTGTAACGATGATAACGGTGAGTCTCTCTTTAAGCTCGTATATAAGTTCTTCGATCTTTTGTGTTGCTATTGGGTCAAGAGCTGAAGCAGGCTCGTCCATAAGGAGAACCTCTGGCTCCATAGCCAGTGCTCTTGCGATGCAGAGTCTCTGCTGCTGTCCGCCTGATAGTGCGGTTGCCTGAGATTTAAGCCTGTCTTTAACCTCTTCAAAAAGTCCGGCCTTTATAAGAGAGCTTTCAACAAGGTCATCCATCTCGCTCCCTTTTGATACGAGTCCATGTATCCTCGGAGCGTATGCAATATTCTCATAAATTGTCTTTGGAAAAGGGTTAGGCTTCTGGAAAACCATACCGACTCTTCTTCTGAGTTCAACAACATCCAGCTTTGGGTCGTGTATCTCCTGTGAACCGAGATATATTCCGCCGTCAACTTTGATATCTTTGATTAGGTCGTTCATTCTGTTGAAGCATCGGAGGTAAGTAGATTTACCACAGCCCGAAGGACCTATAAGTGCTGTAACATGCTTTTCAGGGAATGTGAGGTTAATATCCTTCAAAGCATGAAAATTTCCATAGTAAAAGTTAAGAGCTTCGGATTTCATCTTAATATTCTTTTCCATTATATCGCTACTCCATTAAAGGTGAAAATCATTGTTACCATTTACGTTCGAATTTGTTTCTAATCAGTACCGCCGCCGCATTGAGCATTAAAAGAACAGAGAGGAGAACCATAATACCGAGTGCTGTTCTCTCTGTGTATGCTCTGAGGGAAGTAGCTGACCAAGTGTATATCTGAGCAGGCAATACGGTCGCCGCTTCAGTAATACTGTTTGGTGCTTCCGGAATGTATGCAAGCATACCTACAATCAGAAGTGGTGCAGTCTCACCCATAGCCTGTGCCAGTCCGATAATCGACTGTAAGTATACCGGGAGAGACAGCGGAAGCACGTGATGCCAAACAACCTGCCAAGGTGAAGCACCGACCCCTTGTGCACCCTGACGTATGGCGTCAGGTACAGAGCGGAGTGCTGTCCTTGTGCTGATGATTATAACAGGGAGTGTCATAAGTGCAAGAGTGAGACCACCTGCCAGTGCAGATGACCTTGGCACACCAAATACATTTATAAATATCGCCAGACCCAGCAGACCGAATATGATCGACGGTATCGCAGCGAGATTGTTTATATTTACTTCTATGGTTCTGGTGAACCAGTTATCCGGAGCAAACTCTTCAAGGTAAATAGCAGTCATAACTCCTACCGGAACTGAGAAGAGCATTGTAAGAAACATTACATAGATTGTACCTACAACAGCAGAAAGGATACCTGCTATTTCAGGCAGCTTTGAGTCGCCGTTCATGAAGAAGCCTTTGTTGAAAGCTTTTTTTGATCTTACCTTCTTCACGAAGCTGTTCAATAATAGCTATCTGTTTCGGTTTAAGCCTGTTTGGCTTATTCTTCATATACTGATCGACTTCGGCATGTGCTACAATCCACCTGCTGACAGTTTGTCCCATCAGCTCTGGATTTGCTTCCACTTCTCTTGGTATCAGCCTCAGAAAGCCTCTGCTGAGAAGTCTGGACAAATCTTTAGGCACAGCCTTATAAGTGTTGTTCAGTGTTGTGTCGTTATAAGTGACCTCAGTGAGTATCTCTGTCTGCTGTATTGCTGTATAGCCAGTCGTGGTAATATTCGTAAGGAAGAATACCAGAAAGGATGAGGCAAGTATGATTGCAAATGCAGCAGAATACTTGAATATCTTTTCTTGTCTGTATCTCTTGTTAATAATGTTTAATCTTCTTGTTTCTTTATCCATCTTATACACCTTAGTCGTACTGTTTACGGAACTTTCTGATTACTATGCTGGAGACTATGTTCAGTGCAAGTGTAACTATAAGAAGTACAAATGCGAGTCCGAAAGCTGACAGGGTTTCTAAACTGTCGAAAGACTGGTCGCCTGTGAGAGCGTCAACAATCCTTACCGTAACAGTTGTCATACCCTCCAGCGGGTTCCATGTGAGGTTCGGACGCAGACCGGCAGCCATAACAACAATCATTGTTTCACCAATGGCTCTGGACAACGCCAGCAGTACAGCAGAAATGATACCCGGCAAGGCCGCTGGGATCATAACATATTTCATTGTTTCCGATCTTGTCATACCAAGAGCCAGAGAGCCTTCTCTAAGGTTCTGAGGTATTGCATTTATAACGTCGTCAGATAGTGACGAAACAAAAGGGATGATCATGATCCCCATTACGAGACCGGGAGAAAGTGCGTTTGTATAATCAGCCTGCAAACCTAAAGCCTCGGCCGTCTTTACAACCAAAGGACTGACTGTAATAGCTGCAAAGAATCCGTAAACAACTGTAGGGATACCTGCCAGTATTTCAAGGATAGGTTTTACAAGACCTCTTGTCTTAGGTGTAGCGTATTCGCTCATGAATATTGCAGATAAAAGACCCACTGGGACAGCAACAAAGAGTGCTATCAAAGTGACCATGAATGTACCTGCAAAAATAGGTACAGATCCGAACTCAGGCTTAGCGGCATTAGAACCGTCTCTGCCTGCACCTTCGAGGAAGGCTGTATCAGGACTCCATTTAGTCCCTGTTATAAAGTCGAAGAAATTAACGTGAGAGAAGAATTTCATCGACTCGAAAAGGATCGATATAACGATTCCTATTGTTGTTATTATTGAAACAAGCGATGCTATTACCAGCAACAGCTTGATTGTTTTTTTCTATAAAGTTTCTGGCTCTCAGACCTGATTTGATCTGCTTTAAAGAAAACCACAGACCTCCTGCAGCCAGAACAAGTATCGTAGAAAGATGCATGCTGAACGGTACAGCAAATATTTTAGAAGAACCTAATATAGTGAAAAGAAAAGAAATAGAAAGTGACGGCATAGCCATCCATATAACTGAGTACCAACCGTAGTGTCCCGGTCTGGAGTGATATCTTTCACCGGATTCAAGTTCGCCTGTGCGAGCTTTTTTTTCTACCAAGGTAGAAAGCCATGTAGCATAAAGGTATAACTCCGATGATGAGATATAAAAGAACTTTCAGCATTTAACACTCCGAGATTTAAAAAAAGCCGACCTGCATGGCTGCAGGCCGACTTGTCATTAGTTTGTTGTTTACTTGTGCTCAAGGTCAGCTTTTGTAAGTGACTGACGCTTTGACCATCTAGCTCTAACTGCTTTTCTGTCTGCATCAGGAAGAGGGATAAGACCGATAGACTTAAGAAGACCATCTGTACCTATCATCTGCTCGCTGAGGAACATGTCTACATATTCTGCAAGACCAGGAACTTTGTCAAGGTGAGCAACTTTTACATAGAAGAAAAGTGATCTGGATACAGGGTATTTACCGCTTGAGATGTTAGATGGGATTGGCTTAACACCGTCAACCATAGCACCTTTGATTCTGTCAGAGTTCTCTTCAAGGAAAGAGTAACCGAAGATACCGATAGCATCTTTGTCTTTAGAAAGCTTCTGAACGATGAGGTTATCGTTTTCGCCTGCAGGTACATAAAGACCATCCTGACGGATTTTGCTGTACTTTTTTAGGGTATTCTTTGATCTTCTTAGCAGTTTTCTGCATTACAAGCTCTTCGAAAGCATCTCTTGTTCCGGATGATGTAGGAGGTCCGTATACAAGGATTGGTCTAGCAGGGAGAGCAGGGTTAACTTCATTCCATTTTTTGTATGGGTTAGCTACAAGCTTGCCATTAACAGGAACTTCAGCCGCTACAGCGAGAAGAAGATCTTTTCTAGAGAAGTTCATGTCAGGATTAGCTTTGTTGAAAGCGATTGCAATACCATCGTAACCGATAACGATTTCAACGATATCTTTGTTTCCTGCTTTCATGTTGTTGTCGAATTCTTTTGTCTTCATTCTTCTTGAAGAGTTTGTGATATCAGGAGTGTTAAGGTCTGTTCCAGATGCGAAAAGCTTGTGACCACCACCTGAACCTGTAGATTCGATTACCGGTGTTGGTCTGCCTGTTGTCGCACCGAACTCCTCTGCTACGTAAGAAGCAAAAGGGTATACAGTGGAAGAGCCCACAATTCTGATCTGATCTCTAGCGTGAGCTGAGAGAGTACCAACAGCCATAACAGCTATTGCAAGTGCAAGTGTAAGAAACTTTTTTCATTCAATTATCCTCCATAAAGGTATATGTTTTCGTCCGTTAGAAAAGGTTTACTCCTTTTTTTGTAAAATTCTTGTCAATTCGATGTCAGAGTTTAATAAAACCTGCTAGTTAGTATTGGTTTAAATCGTCGCACAAGAGATAAGGTATTGGTGAATAAGATAAATAAATAATTGTTCGAATATGAATAAATTAAATAGGCAATAACAGTAAAGATTTAAGATATTATATTGACGTAAAAAAAAGTCTGTGATAGAATTTAATGCTTCCGCTGGAAGTTTTTCGGGATGTAGCGCAGCTTGGTAGCGTGTTCGCTTGGGGTGCGAGAGGTCGTCGGTTCAAATCCGGTCATCCCGATTTAAAATGTTAGGGTAGCACAGGGATTGCCCGAACTTGTTTCGGGCTCAATCCGGTCATCCCGATTTAAAATGTCAGGGTCGCACAGGGATTGCCCGAACTTGTTTCGGACTCAATCCGGTCATCCCGATTTAGAATAGGCATTAATCGCATATCGGTTAATGCTTTTTTTTATTTTTTAACTAACCGTGGGTAATAATAACATTTCTTAAATAGTATCTTTCTTACATTAGAACTCTGCACGTGTTACTCTTTAATTATAGATTTTGATTATTAGTGAGATCAAAATAGTGTTGCCACAGCCGTATGGCGGGGTGTGAGCTATGAATAGTTTCAGGAAAAAATTCAAAACCAAATATATTTAACGGATGGGTCAGGCTGCTGATATATGCTATCTTATTCGTTCCATCCGTCACAGGCTCTTTATATCTGTCTAACGCATATCTGGCATCTCTGGAAAAGGAACAGCAGATAAAAAAAATAGATCAGGTCACAAGGACTGTTATTCACTCTAGAAAGCTCTTTTTTGAAAAAATGCCGTCGACAGAACCATATTCATGATCGAATCTTTGAAACGGCTGATAAGAGAAGATGAAGCTCATAAGAGTCTCAGCGATGCCGAGGTTGACCTCATTACACAGAACAAAGCAATAAAACTAATCAGAAATATCCGACTGAGTGACAGCCAGGACTATATTTTCGTCAATAAAATAGTCAATTACGAAGGTGGGGATAATTACGCAGTCAGAGTCGTTAATCCCCGTCTGCCTGAAACAGAGGGGTTGTTTCTTTCAACAGGCCTCATAGATGTAATGAGTGCACATCCTTATGCGGAGGAGCTGAAAGGGCTTAAAGAGCGTGGAGAGGTATTTTACGATTTTTACTATACAAAGAGGAACTCAAATACCACAGTCAGGCAGATGACTTATGCAAAGCTGTATAAGCCTTATGACTGGGTGATAGCTACGGGGTTTGATTATGGTAAAGTTGAAAAATATATAGAAACGGAGAGAAGAGCCCTGGTAAATCTACATCACGAACAAAATGTAATGATACACATGATCTTCGCTTTAAATATCCTTACTTTAATCGCTTGTGTGATAACTGCGGAATATTTTATACGCAGGCAGGTAGTTAGACGATCAAAACGGCATTGAAACTATATGTGGTAGTCTCCTTCATTTGCAGGCATGTCACATAGTATTGTTTTGGTTTTAAGCAGCTCGGTGAATGCCTTCATCTCTACAGGTTTTGAAACATAATACCCCTGAAAATAATCACAGCCGTTATCTTTGATGAATTTCAGCTGGGGATGGGTTTCTATCCCTTCGGCTACGACACTGAGCTCAAGATTGTGTGCCATAGCGATTATAGATGATACGAGAGTCTGGTTCTTTTTTATTATCCAGTACATCTTTAATGAAAGACTGATCCACCTTAAGTGAGTCCACTTCAAGCTGTTTGAGATAGCTAAGTGATGAATAGCCTGTACCGAAATCGTCTATAGCTATTCTAAAACCTTCGTCACGAAGTCTGCGGAATAATTTTTTTGTTGTTATCGTCGAAATCGAGGAAGAAACTTTCGGTAACCTCGAACTCTATCATTTGAGGTGATATCCCGACCCTGTCTATTATAGAGTGTATATTATCATAAAGGTCGCCTTTTTTTGATATCATAGCCTGACAGGTTTACCGCAACGGGGACGGATATGCCTTCTTTATCCCAGAGTTTTATGTGTTCACAAACTTGTTCAAAGACCAGCATGTCTACCTTGTCTATCAGTTTAAGGTTTTCTGCCAGAGGGATAAATTTTGCAGGGGATACAAGCCCGTTCACAGGATGATTCCATCTGACGAGAGCCTCAGCACCTTTTATGGAGCAAGTGTTCAGGCATATTTTCGGCTGATAATAAACTTCGAGTTCATTTTTTGTTATCTATGGCCTTACGCAGAGAAGATTCCAGAGTGAGGAATTCGGAAGCCTTATTTGTCATCTCCTGATGATAGAATGAGTACTGATTCTTCCCTGTTTCTTTGGCTCTGTACATAGCTGTATCAGCATGCTGAAAAAAGCTCATTCACATTGTCCCCGTCATCGGGATAGAGGCTTATCCCTATGCTGCATGTGACAAAAAGCTGAGCCTGATCTATGATAAATGGTTCTATCGTCTTTTTTTATTAGTTTCTGGGCTACATATGCGACATTTTCATAACTTTTAAAATTCTCCAGTATGATAGTAAATTCGTCACCGCCGAGCCTTGCAACAGTGTCAGACGGACGCAGTGCGTTTGTTAGTCTTTCACCCAGCTGTATTAGCAGTTTATCGCCTGAGGCGTGCCCCATGCTGTCATTAATCTTTTTGAAATCATCTATATCAAGGAACAAGAGAGCAAAAGTCGTGTTGTTGCGTTTAGCCAGATTAAGTGTATGCTGAATCCTGTCGTTGAATAGGGCTCTGTTAGGAAGACTTGTCAGTATATCGTAATGAGCTAGGTATTTTATACGCTCTTCGGATTGTTTCTTCTCGGTAATGTCATTGAAAGTACCTATGAAATATAAGATTTTACCTTTTGAGTCCCTAACGCTGGAGATATTCTGCCAGCAGGCTATGATCCTGCCGTCTTTGCACCTGTTCCAAATCTCTCCTTGCCAGACTTTGTTGTTTAGAATGCTTACCCACATCTCTCTATAGAATTCATTCGGATGGTGATCAGATTTTAATATATTTGGCTTCTGACCTATAACTTCTTCATTCGTGTAGCCTGTTATGGTGGAGAAGGCTTTATTAGCACGCATTATGATACCGTCGGCATCGGTTATGATTATGGCTTCGAAGGCGTTTTCAAAAAACATTTGCCGAAAGCTTAAATTCTTCAGTAGATGCCTGCCTCTCTTCAAGCCTTTTGTTGATGATGTTCCCTATAAATATGATAGCGATGACACCAAGCACCCAGACTATCAGGTGTGTGCCGGTTATTGTATTCAGAGTTTTTTTTCTCAAGTTCCAGATAAGGAGTTAACGGAACAGAGACGCTGATGCCGCCTCTGACTGAGCCGTTTTTTTTAAATCCCAAATGTCCGTGGCACTTCTGGCAGGCCTCCTGCATAATCATCGGCTGCATAAGCCTCAGGTAAGGTTCGCCATTAATTATATTCTCGGATATAACCTCTTTTGCACCCTTGTCGAATGAACGGATTGCATTAGCCTCCCATTCATCGGCTTCATTATTCGGGTTCAGGTAGACTATGCCGACAATCCGACCCTGTATTCCATATAAATCTGAGTGATCCTCCATCATCTGCCTGAGCATGTATGCAGGATTCATCAGGGTGAGCTTAGTGCCGTCTGTAGTTATGAGGTCTCGATCAGGGACGTGTGCCATCCATGGGCTTGGAGGTGTTCTAGAATCTGGTTTAACATAAACACCGCCGTGTGATGTTGCCCATAACCTGTAAGCAAGGTCTTTATTAAAGTTGTCTCTGGCAGTATTGAGCACCAACTTTTCTGTGACAAGTTTATTTTGAGTGATATTCCAGTAAAGAGATAATACGTTAAAGACTGTCCATAAAATAAATATGACAAAACTATATTTGATAACAGTAGTTTTCACATTGGAATTTTGCATTTAGTATCCGTGTTTTGTGTATTAATAAAATATTATATCACAAAACATTAATTTTACTAAATAGATATATTAAAAAAGCGGATCAATTTTATCAAATATTTTTTGTCTTTTCAACTGTCGTTTGTATAAGGTTTATTTTTTTCTTTATCCATGGCGGTTATCTTAGAAACATCCTCGATAAGGGTCAGGAATGCACGCTTTGTTGTTTCTGTGGTTCTCAGGTATGGGATGTCGCAATGGTCAAGTATCTGCTGGGTCACTTTTGACAGTGGCGAAATACCTGAGATTATAAGCCCTGCAATCTTTTCACGAAACTCAGGAACATCATGATAGAGGGACGATAGAGTCACGATAAGCTCATCCCTTGAGCTTGTCACCAACACCATTGTGGACTCTTTCAGCAGGTCAACGACTCGCTGAGATGATGCCGCTCCGAGCTGAATTGCGTGTATGATCCTGTTAGAATCCTCCTGATTACCGTGTATAGGCAGGTTCAGCAGTTTGGATATGTGGTTCAGTGTAGGGTTTGCGAGGATAGGGGAGTAGTTCAGTCCGCCCAAAACTTTAAAATCTTCATCTTTGAAAGCGAGCTCAAGATATTTAAGAGTGTTTTCACGTTTCTCTTTCAGCAGCTTGTTAGCAAGTATAAGCCTGACATCTGCACCCTCGTGTTTATACAGAGCCAGATTCATATGCACTGCATCAATGACATTTCCGACTCCGCCGCCTGATATCATCAGAACGGGAGCGTTCAGCATCTTTGCTACTCTGGCATTACTCATGCCAAGAACAGATCCGACACCGCTATGCCCTGCACCCTCTATTATAAGGAAGTCACACTTCTTTTCCAGAGCTTCGACAGCGGTTTGTATTTTATCTTCCAGCGAACGCAGAGAGATTTTACCGTCCAGTACATCTCTCGTGGTATCTTTGTGCAGGGTGAGGGGGGACATGTATTCTATATCTTCGTTCAGATCATAAACTTCAGCCATCAGGGCAGCATCCATATCCATGTAACGCCCTTGATAAGTTGTGAGTTTCGGCCCTACGGGCTTGATGAACCCGACACGTTTATATTTCTTTCTGGCACAATACATTAGCGAAAGGCTTGTTGTTGTTTTTTCCACAGTTTTGACCTGTTGCGGCCACGAATATCTTTTTGCACATAATATAATCCCTGATTGTTTTTTATTTCTATTATGATAGTTAGTTGATTAATTATGGCAATAACTATTTCCATATATAAAATGCTTCATAATGGTTTTGTTCCGACATACACATATATGGGTACTTTGTAAAAAAATCTGATTTCCTTTTCTGTGAGCATTAATATCAAGGTTATTTACCCCTATATCGTTTGTAATCATTTCACGTATTTTAAATTCATCACCGTCTTTAGGGAATGATGCACTTAACTGTGCTTCAAGTTCTATTGTTACTTCATAACGGCTCTTTAAACAGTTTAAAAGCATTGATGATTTGAATAAATCGTCAAACTCCATTGTTGTCAGTGCATGAGTATGTGATGGATCACGCATAGTTTCTAGCCTGTCATAAGCTTTTGATTTATCGGGGGGAAATACCTACATCAGCTACTAAAACCCTACCGCTTGGTTTACACACTCTTATCATTTCATCCAACACACTTTTAGGATTTATAAAATGATGAAAGCTGTAGCGTGTTATTACTAAGGAGAATGATTTATCTTTGTACGGCAAAGAGTAAGCATTTCCAATATCCCATGAGATATTTCTGCAATTTGTAACAGATTGTCTGAGTTTAGCTTGTTCAAGCATGGCTGGTGTGATCTCTATACCTGTGATGTGAAAACATTTGTTTGCGAACTCACAAGTTACTATTCCCGGTCCACATGCGACATCTAAAACTATGTCAGAGATATCCAGACCAGAAAGATTAATTAAGACATCTATTGAGTCTGTATGCCCAGATACTTTTGTAAACGGTATTGCTTGTTTTGAAAACTGGTCAATAATCTTTTTTTTGGTGTTTTTTTTTGACTATCCATCTTTAGTGACCTCCTGATATTCATAATTATTTAATATATCTTGATTAGATATGTCCTGCTTGCTACATTATGACAATGAATATCTCGAAAGTGACAAAACTGCCTCCTGTTGAAATAGGTTATATTATAGATAGTAAACGTCCGATTATTCCATTCTCTTTGAACGTGTATAATGCTGGCTGTGCTGAACCACACGCTCACCCTAGAGGGCAGCTGGTTTATGCTAGTAAAGGAACAATGAGAGTAATTTGTGAAAATACAAGATGGATTGTGCCCGATTCACAAGCAGTTTGGATACCAGCATATCTTGAGCATGAAGTATATTTTCCAAGCAATGTTATTTTGAATAATCTATTTATAGATCAGGCATTCCTTAAATCTTTGCCCAGTAGGTGTACTGTTATTCAGGTGTTGCCTCTTTTGCGTGAACTGATTTTAAAAGCTACTTTATTAAGTAAATATACTGAATATACTAAGGATAGTGCAATATATAGACTTATGATAGTCATACTTGATGAACTTAAACAGGCTAAAGAGGCTGATATCAGTCTTCCTATACCATCGGATAAACGAGCAATACGAGTAATGGAATCTTTACTTGCTAACCCTGCAGATAAGCGTGGCTGGTGGAATGGGGAAAGATTGCCGGTGCAAGTTCTCGTACCTTATCACGTATATTTATCAAAGAGACAGGAATGACATTTAGCGAGTGGCGTAAGCGTTTGCGACTACAGGAGGCTATAGATAAGCTGGGGCGTGGTGAAGATGTAACAAGAATATCTATAGAGCTTGGTTATCAAAGTATGAGTGCATTTATAAATATGTTCCGAAGGACATTAGGAGTTACACCAAGCAGATTCACCAGAAAAATATAAAGTGAATTTTGATAAATAGCCGAGGCTTATTTCTAAACCCCGGCTAATATGGTTTATATGAGTGAATTTATATCTGTGTATTCAAGACCAAATGCTTCTGCGACCCCTTTATAAGTCACTTTGCCGTTGATGATATTTGCACCTTTGGCAATTTCGGGGTTATCCTGCATAGCTTTTTTTCCAGCCTTTATTTGCTATATCCAGGGCATAAGGGAGTGTTGCGTTTGTGAGTGCCATGGTGGAAGTTTTGGCAACTGCTCCGGGCATGTTCGCCACACAGTAGTGGACTATCCCGTCGACCTCATAAGTCGGGTCCGTGTGAGTTGTCGGTTTTGATGTTTCGAAGCATCCGCCCTGATCTATAGCAACATCGACAAGGACTGTCCCTTTCTGCATAAGCTTCAGCATATCCCGTGTTATCAGTTTAGGTGCTTTTGCTCCAGGAAGGAGAACAGCTCCTATGACGACATCAGCCTCGGCTATCAGCCTCCTGATAGTTGACGGGCTGGACATCATAGGTATGCAGTTTTTTCGGCATAACGTCAGAGAGGTATCTCAGTCTGTCGAGATTCATGTCGAGTATATAAACTTTTGCCCCGAGCCCACACGCCATCTTTGCAGCATTCATGCCGACCACTCCGCCGCCTAATACGACAACTGTGCCCGGTTCTACACCCGGAACTCCGCCCAATAGGACTCCATGACCGCCGAAAGCCATTTCGAGATATTTTGCACCCTCCTGAACAGCCATTCTGCCTGCAACCTCACTCATGGGGGTGAGCAGAGGGAGCGAACCGTCAGGTTTTTTGTATGGTTTCATATGCGATGCAGATTGCTTCACTGTCTATAAGTCCGTGAGTTTGCTGTTCGTCGGCGGCAAGATGCAGGTATGTAAAGACGATCTGATCCTTTCTGATCATTTTGTATTCAGACGGCTGCGGCTCTTTAACATGCATAACCATGTCCGCATTGGCGAAAATGTAGGCTGCTTCATCTGCTATGGATGCTCCGGCATCGAGATACATCTGATTAGCAAAGCCACTATTCAGCCCTGCATTCGATTCAACCAATATCTTGTGTCCACGGTCTGCCAGAACTTCAACCCCTGCAGGTGTCATGCAGACTCTGTTTTCTGCCTTTTTTGATCTCTTTGAGTATGCCTACTTTCATAAATAATGACCTCTGATCTGTATTTTTTTGCGTTTGATAATGTACCGGATATGCTTTAAAGCAATTCCATGTTAGACATTATACCAAAATAAAACGCGTAATAATACATTTTGCGATCTGAGTGGTTTTTTATTTGCTAATAGGTCAGACACTCAATATCACTCCGACTCATGTACAGTCTGATAGGGCTAGAAGGGTCTGTATTTCTCAAATTCGATACCATTCTTTGCTGCCTGATTGACTCCGCCGAGTATGTTAATGACCCTCGGATAGCCCGACTGCTTAAGAAACTTGGCTACAGTTGTCGTTCTGTTGCCTGATCTGCATATGATGGCAAAAGCTTCATCTTTCTTTACCATTCTGCTAAGTTTCTCAAGGAAATCCTGAGCGTCATAGTTCCCTCTTTCGTCGAAGAAAGTGAGAGTTTTGGAGTTTTTGACAATACCTGTCTGTTGCCATTCAGGCTCGGTTCTGATATCTATTATCTTTATCCCTGTTTTGTGCAGTGCTTTTGTTAACTGCTGGTCTTTTCCGTTCCCTGACGGCATAAAGGCGAAACCTGCTGATGTTAATAGGACTATAGTGAATGATATTATTAATATTTTTTTTCATTATCCGCTCCTTTATACTATACTAAAAATGTATGATATAACTATTGTTGATTTATATTTATATGATATCTTTAGTAATGGGAAGTAGAAATACACAAGAGAGGTATCCCTTTGTTGAAAAAACTGGGTTTTTTACGCAATGCCAAAGTGAGAGTTTTGGTTATTGACGATACACAAAAAAAATTTGGAAGTTGTGGGGCAGCTGCTCACTGACAACGGGTTTCAGGTTACTGTTGCTAATAATGGCGAAAGAGGGATTGCCATAGCCAGAAAGATGGTGCCTGATATTATACTTCTGGATATCATGATGCCTGATATAAATGGCTATGAAGTCTGCAGAAGGCTGAAAAGTGACGATTTAACAATGAGCATACCTGTTATATTTCTGACGGCAAAGACCGACCAGGAAGACCTTATAAAAGGATTCGAAGCCGGTGCTGTCGATTACATAACCAAGCCTTTTGTGAAAGATGAACTGCTGGCACGTGTGGGAGCTCACTCTGAGCTTTCGATCAAGCGGAGTCAGGAGCTGATGCTTGCCGGGCTGTTGGATAAATACGTTCTCGAAGTAATCATTGATATGGACGGGACTATCCGTTTTGTCAGTGCTGCTTTTCTGGATCTCACAGGTTATACAACGGAAGACCTCATAGGCAAGAGCTTTAAAGTATTGAAACACCCTGATACTTTCAGATCTGAACTCTCAGACATATTAGAGTCTGTGAATAACAATTTCACTTATTATAAAGAGATAAAAAATAAAGACCAAAGACGAGAAGCTTTGCATACTGAATCTGTTTGTAGAGCCTGTCAGCTGCATCAATGGACAGGTGACAGGTGCTCAATGTTTCCTGATAGATATAACAAGCAAGAAAGAGCTCGAAAGGCTTTCGATAACGGATAAACTTACAGATCTAAACAATAGGCAGAAGCTTGATGAAGTTCTGCATTATGAGCTTAATCAGTCCCATAGATATAATTCACGTTTTTTCAGTCATCCTTTTAGATTTAGATGATTTTAAGCGTGTCAATGACACACTCGGGCATTTAATCGGTGACGAGGTACTTGTTAAACTAGCCAAAATCCTGAAAACCAATATCAGAGACAGTGACACAGTCGGAAGGTGGGGCGGAGAGGAGTTCCTGGTTATCCTGCCTAAAGCTGACGAGAATGAAGCTGCAATTGTTGCTGACAAGCTCAGAAAGACTATTGAAGAGGCAGATTTCGGTATAGGTTCGACGATAACGGCAAGTATGGGGGTCGGAAGCAGTGACGGAGACCTCAACCTGACTGTTTTGCTAAGCTATGCTGACAAGGCTCTTTATAAAGCGAAAAAAGACGGTAAGAATACAGTTGTAAAAGTTTCAGAAATAATAGGGTGATTTATGAGGAAGTTTTTTTTTATTTTAATTGCGACTCTAATGCTATCCACAGCCCATGCAGACCACGCTAAACACGACCAGATTACTTTAGGTTTCATGCCTTATCTGGCATCCCAGAAGTTGATGAAGAAGTATCAGCCGCTCGCTGACTATCTGTCCAAAGAACTCCATGTTGACGTTGTCATTACTATTGCCAAAGATTATAAAACACATCTTGAAGATACGGGTAACGATAAGCTGGACATCAGCTTTCTTGGAGGCAGCCCTTATGTCGTCATAACTGAACAGTATGGCCCAAAGCCTCTGCTTGTAAGGTATGAGTTTGAAAACAGACCGCATTTTCGTTCAGTCTTTTTTCACGAGGAAGAATAGTGATATTAACTCTATAGAAGACCTGAAAGGGAAGAAGGTCGTATTCGGCAGTAAAAAATCGACCCTCAGCACACAAGTGCCATATTTTATACTTATGAATGCCGGGTTAACAGATGAGGATGTGCAGATTGAGTATTTAAATAACCATGAAAATGTCATTATCGGCACTCTTCTCGGTGAATATGATGCAGGAGCGTCTGCCGAAGAGGTTTTTTCGTGAGAATGAAGTAAAGGGGTTAAAGGCATTCGCTTACTCCCCTTATCTTTCGACCCATGTTTTTGTTACCAGTTCCAAAATGGATACAAAACTGCAGGCAAAGATTAAAAAAAGCTCTTATCGATCTGAACAGAGATCAACAGGGGATCGAAATCTTAAAGGCTATCGGTCCTACATTAACAGGTTTTGTCGATGTCGCAGATTCAGATTATAACCTTTTGAGAGGAATTCTTAAAAAAAGTCCTTCCTGAGCTGGAGTAGTTTATATGCCTATGGAGAAAAGGTTTCTGCAGCAGGGGAAACTATTACTGGTTTTTTTTATAGTGTCTCTCACTTTGCTTATGAGCTTCATCGGTATCCTTATGGTCAACAACCAGAAGAAGGTTCTGAGTCATGAAGAAAACAAACAGGCTCAGCTGGAAGTGACACTGATTACAGAGTTCATACAGGATTCCCTTATACGGCATGACTATGCTGAAATACGTGAATTTCTCGATAACTGGGGTAAAACAAGAGCTAACGTGCTGATGCTTAATGCTTCATTTAATAACGGCTTTGAGCTCTTGAGCTATAAGTCTGCTGATTACTCTTCCAAAGCTGGCATAACTATCACTAGAAATATTGAATTTGGGGATAATACCCTGATGATCGAGATAGTTAAGAATGCTGTTTTCGTAGATAATATTATTAACAGATTTAAATATGAGCTTTTGATAGAAGCATTTATGATCATCGTTTTGGTGGGGCTCGCACTTTGGTATGTGCTGACGAAATACTCCATCACGCCTATGGAAAAAAGAGCTGTTGCGAAGCACAGATGCATTGGTGGCGAGCGAACAGCTATACAAAAGTGTCACATCGAATATCCCCAATGGAGCAGTGTTTATAATAGACAGCCAAATGCGGTGTATATTTGCCGAAGGTAAAGGTCTGCCTGAACTGGATTTTGATCCAAAATCAATTATAAACAAAAGATTAGACGAATTAATCGACGGCAAGATGTATGCAAAAAATAAGCAGACTTATAAGAGAGGCTTTCGAAGGGAGAGAGACAGATACGGATGATATCGTATACAACAATAAAAAATCTCTGGGTACACGCGATACCCCTGCCTGCGATTAAAAATACAGATAGTAAAGTACTTATACTCACTCAGGATATCACTGAGAGGAATATTATGCTGAAGGAGCTCGTGAATGCGAGAGAGCAGGCGGAATCTGCCAGCAGAGCTAAGTCTGAGTTTCTGGCAAATATGTCACATGAAATCCGCACTCCTATGAACGCAATACTCGGTTATACGGAGCTATTGAGGTCTGAGAGAGATTTGAGAATGACTCAGGATTATTTGAAAGGTATATCCACGGCCGGGAAAGGCTTGCTGGCTATTATCAATGATATCCTTGATCTTTCTAAAATAGAAGCCGGTAAGCTCACTCTAGTGTTTGAACCTGTCTCTATAAGAGATATTCTTGAGGATACGGTTTCTATATTTAAAGTTACGGCGGACAATAAAGGGTTGTCGTTAAATGTAGATTTCTGTAATGACTTTCCTGAATATATTTATATTGACGAGAATAGGTTACAGCAGATTCTTATAAATCTTATCGGGAATGCAATAAAATTTACCTCTGAGGGTTATGTTAACATCAAAGTAGAATTCAGCCATATGAACGATGAACAGATTTCGTTCAGAGTCATTATAGAGGATACAGGTGTCGGAATCGCTGAAGATCAGCTTTCAAATGTATTTGATTCTTTTACGCAGCAGGAGAAACAAGATACCAGAAAATTCGGCGGTACAGGACTGGGCTTGACCATCACGAAGAGCCTCGTGGAGATGATGGACGGTACAATCGAGCTGAACAGCACCCTGAACAAAGGGTCGGTCTTTACGGTATCTTTTGGAAATATCAAGATTGCTAAAAGTGTCCAGATTCAGAAATATATGAACTCTCTGCCTGAACTGGATTTTGAACCTGCAACAATACTGGTTGTGGATGATGTTGAATCGAACAGAAATATTATACGCAATTTTATGAAAAACTACTCAGTCACGGTTATAGAGGCTGAAAACGGTGTTGAAGGGGTTGAACTGGCTCAAAAGATCAGACCTGATATAATACTGATGGATATACAGATGCCTATTATGGACGGCTTTACTGCAACGGCAAAAAAAATACGAAAGATTGACCACTTAAAACACATACCTATCGTTGCTGTCACAGCGTCTGTCTATGGAGACAGGAGCAGGGTGGATAAGGTCATGGAGGGTATATAAGCAAGCCGTTTTCCAAATATGAGCTTGTTACATACCTTGCTAAGTTTCTGCCTCATAATTATATGGAGTCTAAGGCTTCAGACAAAGAGTTTGTTGACAGTTATAATCTATCCGAAATATCTGTAGAGTCTAAACAGCTGATAAAAAAAACATTTCTCGGACGAGATCGATGAGGTGCTGTCACTGATGATTCTTGAAGATGTTGCTAAGTTAGCTAAGAAACTGAAAGATTTCGGTGTGGCAAATGATATATCTATTATTGTCAGTTTTGCAGGCGAGATTTCAAACCTTGCAAAAAGCTTTAAGATTGAGGAGCTTGAGAGGAGTTTAAAAAACTTTCACGAAATTATCTTTAATAATTAACTTTATTAAAAGGAAAATCTGTATTATAATGCGACATAAATTATCTCATTAAAGGAGTTTTGACATGGAAAGAAAAGGTGCAGTTACAATGAAGGGGAATCCTATGACGCTTGTTGGTTCTGAAGTAAAAGTTGGAGAGAAAGCTCCGGATTTTACAGTATTGGATCAAGGGCTTCAGCCTGTTAAGCTTTCTGACTACGCTGGGAAAACAGTCGTTATCAGTGTTACACCGTCACTTGATACACCTGTTTGTGATTTTCAGATCAGAAAGTTCAATTCTGATGTTGCTAGCAAAGATAACGTAGTAGTTCTTAACATCAGTATGGATCTTCCATTTGCTATAAAAAGATTTTGTTCCGTAGCAGAGATAGCTGATGCAGTTGCCCTCAGTGACCACAGAGATGCGGCATTCGGTGAGGCTTTCGGTATGACAATTAAAGAACTCAGACTGCTTGCAAGAGGAGTATTTGTTGTTGACCCTGCAGGCGTACTTACATATGCAGAGGTTGTGCCTGAAGCGACAGATGCACCTGATTATGACAAGCTTATAGCTTTTCTCGGCTAATTACTTAAAAAAAATACAGATGCTGACTGCCATCATATTAATACTGAAATCCCCAATTTTAATAATAAGATTGGGGATTCTTTTATATTACTAAATGCTTTTGACGCTTATAGAGTTTCCTGTGGTTTCCCTGAATAGTTTCGGAACTATTTTAATATACCATGCAGCAGACTGTATCTGAATCACATACGCCAGAGAGATGAGGAGAGCAATCGTAGAACCCTCTTTTCCGAAGGCTGTCATAGCGATTGCGAGTGCTATTGACAAGTCTCTCATCACTACACCGAAAACCATGGCTATGGCTTCTTCTCTTGAAAAAAGCAGCCTACCTATTAAGGTGAGCAGAGCATATGATAGAGCGTAAAACAGTGCCAAAGGAATAAGTATTGTGAGGATATCTGATGGATTGGCAATGATGTTCTTAGCCTTGAGCGACATGGCAACAAAAGCTATCATTGTCACACCAAGTGCTGAAAATGGTGCAAATCTGGTTTATAAACCTCTGCCCATGCCTTGTCCCCGTGCTTTTTTCCGCAGATAGTTCTGTGTCGCCAGACCTGCGATGAGAGGGACAAAAAACGAAAATACATATCTGTTTAAACATATGCACCATATCCACGTCCACATTAGCACCCATAAAGACTTTAGTATAGACAGGTGCAACCACAGCACCGATTATCAGACCAAATACAAGCATTTTTTGTCGCCGCTTCTTTATTCCCTTTAGCAAATCCTGTCCACGAGATCGTCATGCCTGAAGCTGGCAAAACACCTATTAGAAATAAGCCCACAGCCCACAGTCCGTATTTGGGGTCAGCACCCTGAAAGAATGCTTTCCCTATGACGTAAACTATGAATGGTATCAGTATGAAATTAATCAGCTGTGTTGTGATCTGCAGTTTCGTATCTTTCCCCTTAAAGATGGTCTTAACGTTTAATGTTGCCATCATCGGGTAAACCATGAGGAATGTAATCGGAATTATAAGCTGTTTCAACGGCTTAGCGTCAAAGAGATAACCGCCGCATATTAGACCAAGAATCATGGAGATTGGTATCGCCCATACAAGATTCTTTTGCAGAATAGAGAGATATTTAACCATCTGTTATACCTTTTATTAATAGACATATGTTCATAATTGATTTCTATTATATTAATATTCGGATATCTATATGTCAAGGGATATATTGGGCATATGCTGATAATTGTATATGCAGATTCGGAGTGATATTGACTATCTTAAGGTAAGGTGAGTTTAGCCGTTAGCTTCGATATATTCTTCGATAGCTTTTTTTCAGTCTTTTAATCTCGTCAAGGAAGTCGCAGTTGCATGTCGAATCGGTTTCAATACAGCTCCATTGATTCTTAAGCTCAGACATATATTTTGCCGTATCTTCGGTGGAGTTCTCACCGTGTTTCACAATGTGCAGTAGAAATTTTGTAGGTGTTGCCCATGTCTGAGACCATTCCCACTCACCGCTTTGAAGCATATCGATGAACAGCTTCATTCTGCATTGGTTGTTTCTGAAATCTGCACACTCAAAGGAGTTGCAAACCCCCTGCAAAAGCAGTTCAATGGACTTTTCATTCAGTTCGATGTTTGAATTCTCGGTAACATTAATAATATTGTTCTTCATAATTAACCTTGTGTTTAATATATGTCGACTGTGTATATCTCACAATATATATAATTAAATGTTATGTCAATGTATGCTAATTGTAAACTTGTCAGGTGAAAGTAATGAGGTGGTTTCAATAAAAAAAATATGCTATGATATTTTGAAAAAATTGATATTTAATGGGGGGGGTGCTTAATGATAAAGATCGGAATCATAGGAGGTTCTGGACTCGATAATCCTGATATTTTAAAAAAAATCCCAGATTTCTTGAAGTTACAACACCTTATGGAGCACCGTCTTCAGGGCTCACTTGCGGAGCTATAGAAGGGGTCGAGGTTGCTATTCTGGCTAGACACGGTAAAGATCATTCGATATATCCGAGTGCGGTTAACTCACGTGCCAATATTTCGGCTCTGAAAGAATACGGCTGTACACACATACTGGCTGCAACTGCCGTTGGTTCGCTTAGGGAAGAGATCGAGCCGGGGCATCTGGTATTCCCGTCGCAGTTTATAGATTTCACTAGAAAGCGTGAAGTTACATTTTTTTGATAAGGGGGAGGTTGTTCATACCCCTATGGCAGAACCTTTTTTGTCCAAATCTGAGAGCTTTGTATGCCGCAACTGCAAAAGAGCTGGGATATTCATATCATGAGAATAAAACAGTCATCACAATAGAAGGTCCGAGATTCTCTACTCAGGCGGAAAGCCATATGTTCAGAGGTTTTGGTGCAGATATTATTAACATGAGTACTGTTCCTGAGGTAAATCTCGCCCGTGAAGCGAAACTCCACTATGCTTCAGTTGCCATGTCCACAGACTACGACTGTTGGCGCGAAGAGGAAGAGCCCGTTACATGGGAGATGATCCTGAATACAATGAAGAATAATGCCGATAAAGTGATTAGCCTTTTTTACAACTGTAATACCAAAGGTCGCTGAATATAGCGACGTTTGCAAGATATAAAGGAGACAGAGTATGACGATTAAAGGACGAATAAGAACGATTCCCGACTACCCTAAGAAGGGGATAATGTTCAGAGATATCACAACATTACTGAAAGATCCGGTCGGTTATCAGCTAGTGATAGATGCTTTTACAAATAAGTATAAAGACGGCAGTCTTGATTTCGACATTATAGCAGGGATAGAAGCCCGCGGTTTCATCATAGGCGGAGCATTGGCGTATACTCTTGGTAAAGGATTTGTACCTATCAGAAAACCTGGAAAACTTCCGGGGGAGACGATAGATCAGGAATATACACTCGAGTATGGCGTAGACAGTCTCGAAATGCATGTTGATGCTTTTGAAAAAAAAGGGGCGAAAGTTCTTGTTGTTGACGATCTTCTGGCAACAGGCGGAACAGCGGCAGCAGCCGCACAGCTCATAGAAAAAAAACTTGGCGGTCACGTGGCAGAAATGGCTTTTATAGTTAACCTGCCTGATATCGGCGGCGAGCAAAAAAAACTTACTGACTTGGGTTATGTGGTGAATGCACTGACAGAGTTTGAAGGCGATTAAGCTTTCCGATAAGTAAATGATCAGGCCCGAGGTTAACGCTTCGGGCTTTTTTTTATTTATTTCTGTATTTAATCTATTATAACTCAGACATTATCTTAGCAGTTTCTTGGCAGTTACATACTTACAATATCTCTAATATTGATTATTGGAGGTTTCTGTAATGTTTACTACATCGAGAAGAAGCTTTATGAAGAGTAGTATTGTATTGGGTGCAGGGTTATCCTTGGGTGTTGCCGGATGTGGAGGGAGTAGTGCCGGGTCATTACAATCCAAAACTAAATTTGCGGTTCTGTCTGATCCGCATGTCTATGACAGCTCTTTAGGAACTAGCGGAGAGGCATTTGAAGATTATCTTTCACATGACAGGAAGATGCTTTTGGAGAGTGTGGAGATACTTGAGGAGATGGTAGCTGACTTTTTGACAACTGATGGACTTGAGTTCGTTATCATCCCGGGTGATTTGACAAAAGACGGCGAAAGGGTTTGTCATGAGAAGATGGTTTCGATACTGAAGCCTCTCTTGGAAAAAAAAGTATTGATGTATATGTCGTCCCAGGTAATCACGATATTAATAATCCTGATGCTGTTGCTTTTAACGGTAGTGTGACTGAGAGAGTTGATACGGTTACACCTGAAGAGTTTGCTGAGATTTATGCCGACTTCGGATACGCAGACGCAATACACAGAGATAGCAACTCATTGAGTTATGTTGCTGAAGTTGCCGATAATGTTTGGCTATTTGCACTGGATTCATGTAAATACGATGATAATATCTCTCATCCTGAAACCTCAGGAGAAATATCAGATGCTACACTTGCATGGATATTAGATAAACTCACAGAAGCAAAAAAGCAAAGGAAAGACAGTTTTTTGGTATGCAGCACCATGCTATCACGCCTCATTTTGCTGCTCAGACGCAATTCTTTGCTGAGTATGTTATTGATGACTACGCTGTGTTAGGAGAGGCTCTTGCGGATGCAGGGCTGAATCTTATGTTTACAGGACATTTCCACGCACAGGATATAGTTAAGGCTGATTTCGCTTCAAGTTCGATATATGAGGTGGAGACGGGGTCAGGTGTTACCGCACCGTCACCTTATCGGATTATAGACATGGATATCAAAAAAAATAAAGTCTTTGACATAGAGAGTTTTGAAGTACATTCAATCCCTTCTAATACTGCATTTGACACGTATAAAGCAAACTTTGTCAGCACAGGTATGCTTGAGTTATACACAGCCAAGTTACCTACAATGGGTATCAGTACCGCAGTAGCACCTGCAGCATCCGAGATACATGTTGCTCACTATAAGGGTGATGAGCAAGGATACACAAGCTTAAGCCCGTCGACAGTTGCGATAATCAACGGATTACTTGCCAGCACAGCTCAGGGAACACTGCAGTTAGGGTATGCTCTGGTTGATTTTGCTGCCGAAAACTCCCTTCCTGACAATGATACAGATATAACACTTTAATTTATATTATATATTTATAACCATAAGCCCGAGGTTAACGCTTCGGGCTTTTTTTTATGTCTGAATTCATGTTGCTAAGTGATGGTTTGCATTTATCTGGAAATATTTATCAAATTTCGGCAATTAAATATTGCATTTTCTTGAAGATGGGTAGATTAGTATACCCTTATAGAGTTACAGAGGTAAGTGCAATGACATTTGAGTTTGATCTGTTTGCAACACTATTGTTGCCTATCCTGATTATGCTGGCAAAGATTGTTGAAGTGACAATGGGTACACTTCGTATAATGTTTATATCCAAAGGGATAAAAGTTGCGGCAGTTTTCGTTGGCTTTTTTTGAAGTTTTGATATGGCTTGTTGCCATAGGTCAGGTCATGCAGAACCTGTCAAACGTCACAAACTATATTGCATATGCTCTGGGCTTTTCTATTGGGAATTATACAGGTATGGTTCTGGAACATAAGCTGTCCATCGGCTTTACACTCGTCAGGATTATCACTAAGCACGATGCCACTAAGCTTGTGGAAGTGATGCGTGAGCAGGGGTATAACATAACCGATACTGATGCCACAGGCAACCATGGTCATGTGAAGGTTATATTCACTGTCGTACGCAGAAAGAAGCTCAGCAATGTTGTGCAGATCATAAAGACATTTAACCCCATGGCATTTTATACTATCGAAGATATGCGGTATGTGAGCGAAGACGGTTTGCCTGCTAAAGTGGCACATAAGAGATTCTTCTCAAAGAGAAAATAAATGGGCTGTATGGGACTGAGCTTTTAACAGATATGCTATTAGTCATTCTACATGAACGGATTGAGTGAAAAAATCTGATATTATTTAGTAATCTACGAGTTTAGATCCTTCGGCTAAAGCCTCAGGATGACAATCTTATTCTATTATGTAAGTTTTCCTCGCCAGCTCGGCGTTCACAGCCGTTCAATTCCCATAGAATTCGACCAACGGGAGAATAACGTTTA
>JDSF01000154.1_pt1 | contig 49025 bp, 48 predicted proteins | sample 199441 | NCBI WGS metagenome assembly JDSF01 (sample SAMN02592751, study PRJNA231836) | bioreactor metagenome | isolation source: continuous culture bioreactor denitrification-DNRA | place: Germany: Bremen
TTAGTTTCAATTACTTTGTAGTTGTCGGTGCCAAATACTCATCGTAGTCTTCGTTGATCCATTTATGGTCGTTTCGAATTTCATCTGTATCCATAAAGTAATACGTATGACGGATTCGATCCGAGTAGGTTGGATCATTCCAAGTCGTATCAAAGTGAGTGTATTCACCGTTGTATTTTACAATGTTCCATGCGTGGCGGTTGTCCTCGCTAAATTCACCAGATGCATTGGCTGTAATACCAAAGATTAGATGGTTTTCAAATCCTAGTTTATCAATAAGAACTTTAAATGCCTGGGCGTAGCATCACACACTGCGCTTCCATTCATGATTGCCCCATATGCTGTATGAACTATACTTGGATGTTCGCTTAAGTCCTTGGCATAAGGCTTATGGTAGTCAACATTTTCAACAACATAATCATGAACTGCTAAAAGCTTTTGTCGGTCTGTCATATCACGTTCAATAATGTTATCAATTATGGAATTTAATTTGTCTTCAAAGTGTTCATCTTCTTCATTTATATTGTAGTATCTGCCTTCCGCAGTAATATCAAACCCCTTGAATGTACCAATGTATTCAATCTCTCCGTATAAAGAATAACCGAAACCGTATGGTTGTCCATCCTTAAATTCACTTATAAACAAGCGTCCATGTGTTTCAGAGTCGTAGATTTCAACAGATTCTTCTTCTGTTCCAATAACCATTCTTCGTAGACCGTTGTCTGGATAGTTCACATAAATAATCGGGAGCTTTTCGTCTTCTTCATAGTATCCCATAACTTCTGCAGTGTAGTTTTCATTTGCAATTTCAGAGTATGTGCTGCCATTGATTTTGTTATTAATGAATACTCTAACATAGAGATTATTATCTTCGAGATCTCTGTAAGAGCTCATACCATGTTTTATACCTGTTTTGTACTGTGTCACGACTTCGTATTGATCTTCTATGTTATAAATGTAATGTAGTCCGTCTCTGACATCGTTATCGAATCGGCCATGGTCTATATAACCATCCTCGTCATATCTTGTACCTAAACCGTGACGGTTGATAAAGTCGGCCATGGCACCAATATAGATAGAGTCCTCATTCATTGATATCATTGTTAAATCATTGTAGTCTGAATTTAGCTTTATTGTAGTTTGTCCGTCAGCTAAAACGGATGCTAGATTATATACAATACCATTTTTTCGTTCAGTGAGTGCCCAACTTTCATCTGTATTTACAACAAGTTGAGTGTAATCATCAGATTGAGTTTTAGAAACTGTATAAATCAGAGCATCATTTTCATTAGATGTTTGAACACCAGTGTTCATGATTGCAGATTCTATCATTTTAAAATATTCAAGTCTTTCTTCATAAAGTTCATATGCAATTTTATACTCTCGGACATGTTCTTTAGCTTCAGTTTCAAACTCCTTAAGTGTAGTAGAAACCATTTTTTAGTTGCTTCTTGTTGAGTTCAAATTCATCTTCAAGAACTCTGCTGGTGTCTACCATATCTGTGAAGTAGTCCCTATAATCTTCATCTGTAGTTTCCGTGCCAGTATTAATGTCGTAAAAATTTTCTCCTAATGTAATGACCGCTTTTACTGGAATTTCTCCATCTATCACTTCCGCATATGAAGTGGTAGGACTTAGTGAGCCCACTAGTAGGCAGAGTCCCAATGTTCCTGCGAATAGTTTTGAACGTATAGAATGTTTTAAATGTTTGTACATTTCTTCCTCCGTTTGATATGCGTAAATTTTATATAAGTTATTCTACCAATATTATGTGTAAATTATGTGTTGTTATATACAACGTCATCATATATATTTGTTATGGATAATCTAGCACATTAATTGAAAGGAAGCATCTATTTTGAAAAAAAATGACATCGATCTGTAAAGTTTGCAGTGGTGAAACTTACGATCTTTTTTGATAAGCAATTTAATATAATGTATGTCAGGTGTAAAAGCTGTGGTTTTGTTCATCTTGAAGATGAACATCATGTAAGTTTCGATGAGGAACGAGCGGAGTATGATCTTCATGAAAATTCTATTGAGGATGAAGGCTATGTGAACTACCTAGATCGGTTTTTTACAAACTGCTGTAGATCCCTTTGAAAAGTCAGGTAAAGCACTTGATTATGGCTGTGGTCCTGAAGCTGTCTTAGCAGTACTTGTAAGACAAAGAGGTTTCACGGTTAAAACGTATGATAGACACTTTGAACATGACAAAGATGCCTTTGAACATAGGTATGATCTAATAACCTCTACTGAGGTCTTCGAGCATTTTCATGATCCCTGTATTGAAATGGGAAAAATTTGTGATTTGCTAAAAAGTGGCGGTTTACTATCTATTATGACAAGTGTCCCGCCAGAAGATAAAGCCTTCCTTAACTGGGGGTATAGAAGAGAGCAAACACATATATCATTTTTTCACTAAAGAAGCATTTAAAGTACTAGGTAATAAATGTGGTCTTGAACTCATTTATCATGACAATAAACGTATTACCGTGTTTAAGAAGATGAAGTAGTATGGGAACTTGATTGATTATTTATATCATACTAAAACACTCGGAATTTGTTAAATCTTCTTTAAGAATATTGCGATAATAGGACTATGGTGCTATAATGGTTTACATAACTGAGTTTATATTGGGTAAATGCTCGCTTAGGCGGGCTTATATAATGTTAGGATGGTGAATTTGTGGATCCATTAACACATGGTGTTATCGGGCTTGCTATATCGTCTTTTTTCAGGGCAGGCAGTTAGCTTCGATAATCCTATTTCAATTGGTGCAGCTTTAGGTGCAATGTCTCCAGATATAGATGTTGTATCAAGACTATTCTTTAACGATATGGTTTATTGCAAGCATCATAGAGGGTTTTCACACTCGCTTCCGTCACTTTTGGTCTTGTCAGGACTTATCACTTCAGGATTATCGTTTATGTTTCCAGAAATGATTATTTGGCAAGTTTTCTTATGGACTTTTATTGGTGCAATTTCTCATACGGTGTTTGATATATTAAACTCCTATGGCGCTATGCTCCTCAATAAGAAAGTGAAGGCGAGTCTATTATCGTTGTACGATCCAGTTTTATCTGTAATAGCACTGTTCCTGATTTTCTTCAGATATCATAATGTGATTAGTCTTACAACATCAGCAGGTTTGTTTTTCCTTTATATAGGTGGGCGAATTTGGATGAAGAGACACGCTAAGAGAAAAAAAATTGCAGAACACTATGGACACGGTTACAGTATAGAAGATGTTGAAATACTACCTTCGTTGAAGGTTTTTTACAAATGGGACTATATTGTTCATACAAGTTCACATGATATTGTTGGTAATTACAATCAGTTTTCTGGTCGCTTTAAGGTAATCCAGAAGCTTACGAAGAAAGAAAAACACTTCAAAGAAATTTTTATGAGCACCAAGGTTGGTGAGTACTTTAGTGACTTCACACCGAACTTCCATGTCGTTTCGTTTAAAGAAATGGAACATACCGTTCTTCAGGTCATTGATTTAAGATATCATTTCAAGGGGAACTTTATGCATCATGCGGAAGTAAGGTTAGATGAAAGTATGAATGTAATTGAGTCATACTTCCAGCCATATAATCAAAATAGACGGATTCCAGTTTTAGAATCCGCGTAGATAAAGCAATAAATGGTGAACACTTATATAGAAGGCACTCCTAAATATTGGGGGTGTCTTTCACGTTTTACATATTTAAAATTAGATTATACGAAGGTATTTGATATAATGGTCAAAAAAAATATATGTTGAGGGAGCAGCGGGGGGGGATATGAAAAGATTATTATTGGTATTTGTAGTTACAATACTATTGTCAGCATGTCAATCAAGCGACATTAGTGTTAATGAAGAGGGGGGGGCTCATAAAACAGAAATAGAGTTCTGGTATGGTTTAACAGGGGTACAAGGCGATTTTATGGAGTCATTTATTGAAGATTTTAACAATACTCAGGATGAGATTGTAGTTAAAGGTGTCTCTCAGGAAAGTTATGAGATTACAGCAAAAGCCCTACAAGCGGCAATTGTAAAAAGAAATCCTCCATCTGTTGTTCTTCTGGAAGACAATCAAATGCATAAGATTGGTAATAAAGGGGGGCTAATGTCTCTTGACCGCTTTATTGAATTGTCAGAGACATTTAATTCAAGTGACTTTATAACACCGTTTCTTTCCCAGGGGCGGTTTAATGGAAATACATATGCATTACCTTTATACGGCACTACACAGGTTCTGTATTATAGAAAAGACATGTTTGAGGAACATGGTATAGATCCCGACACCCTTAGAACTTGGGAAGGTTTAGCTGAGGCAGCTAGGAAGTTAACAGTTAGAAATGGTGAAGAGGTTTTGATTTATGGATGGGAGCCCATTCAAGGACGCGAAGATTTAATCGATGCATCTATTAACCGAGGGGGAAAGTTTGTCAGTGATGATGGAAAGACAGTATTAATTGCTGAAGACCCATGGGTTGAAACATGGGAGCAGTTCAGGGTTTGGATCAATGAAGACAAGATTATGCGAGTGCATTACGGTGGAGAAGGGTGGCAGTACTGGTACGCTACAATTGACGATGTCCTACAGGGGCGAGCAGCAGGTTATATCGGTTCAAGTGGAGACCGTGGTGATCTTGACTTCGATATATTAGGTGCCCATTTACGGCCGTATTGGGAAGGCTACGCTCATAATCCAACGGGTGTGGTTAATGCACATACAATTTGTGTTCCAGCTCAAACCAGTGAAGAGAAAGCCATGGCAGCTTTTAAGTTTATCGAATACATGACATCTACAGATGTTTCTGCATCATGGTCTATGGAAACAGGATATTTGCCTGTTCGAGAGTCCTCTCTGAAATCTAAGCAGTATCAAGAATTTGTAAGAAAACATCCAGAATTTAAAGTGACAAGTCAACAAATTATTAGCAGCAGACAGATATTTGAGGATCCAACTGGAGGCAAAATCTACGATGCTCTTAAGGTTGCAGCTGAAAAAGTTCAGATTCAAAATATACCAGCTGAAATAGCCCTTGAAGAGGCTCGTGCAGAATGCCAGGCTATTCTCGACAAAGTATTGATGGAAGCGAAGAGGTAGCCCCATGAAATTTAAGCATATACGAACACGTTATGCGGTGACAATGTCAGTATTGGCAATTTCAATGCTTGTTGTATCAGGTTCACTTCTTGCATATTTATATTCAGTTGAGATGCTCGATAACATGCGAACAATAACAGATCAGAATCTTCAGTTGATCAATACTGTATTAGATGAACAGGTAAAGGCAACATATAGTCTATTTGATGAGATTCAAGGTAATAATGATATTCAACAGTGGCTTAACTTTGAACCGCAAAATGATAACGAAAGATTTGACAAAATGCGTGGGGTTTCAACCATTCTCAGGGAATATGCATATGCAGATATCGGAATTACATCAATATTCTTGGCAGACGAAAATGATCAAGTGTTAGACCCGTTATACATTACATATCCGTATAACAATATAGTTTCGAGTTATCCCTCATTAAAAAAATATGATGTTGAACAGCCTGGAAAACTATTTTCAAAACCATCACATTTTCCAAACAAACTAGAAGATGCAACGGGAGAGAAAACCAATATTACGTATTTTGACACATACCTTTCGGTAGAGGACTATAGCCGAAAGGGTACAATGATGATAACCGCTAAAATTGATTACTTCTTTCAGGATTTTAAAAGTGCTGCAAAGAACAAGTTCGAAACAGTCATTATCGTAAATAATTTTGGTGAGCAGGTCATTGCATTTGGGGAACCATACCCCGAGGAAATGTTAATGGAATCAATAGAGCAAAGTGCATCAAGTAACGGAATCATGAATTTTGAAAATCAGAGTTATTATTATAATGTCAGAGAAATTGAAGCCTATCCAGACTGGACAGTTGTTGGTATTGTGCCATATGACAAACTTAGAATTGGAATAACGACAATATGGAATATACTAGTTGGGATTTCTGTCCTTGGATTTTTTATTATTGCATCTACGGCCATGTTTGTATCAAGCAAAATTACAGACCCGATATTACAACTGGGTAAGTCAATGAAAACTGTCGGGCTTGGAGAATGGCCAGAGCCTATAAAGCCTGAAACAGAAGATGAGCTGAAAGATTTGATTGAAGGGTTCAATAGCATGGTTGAGGAACAGCAAAGTCTAATAGAACGAATTTACGACGAGCAGGAGCACAAGAAAGAACTTGAAGTCTCAGCGCTTGAAATGAAATTAGATTTACTTCAATCGCAGATTAACCCACATTTTATTCATAACACTTTGAATGCTATTCAGTATACGATCGTGTCTGAAAGAATTGATGATGCCAGTAGAATGTTAAAAGCCTTTAATATGCTCCTTCGAGCGAGCATGTCACATGACAAGGATTTTATTTCTATCAAAGAAGAGATTGATTGCTTAAAGAGTTACTCCGATATTCAAAAAATCAGATATGATAACATATTCAATTTGGAAATCACAATTGAAGAGGATCTATTAGGTGTCAAAATACCGAAACTTTTATTACAACCCATTGTAGAAAATGCAATATTCCATGGGATCGTTCCTAAAGGGGAATCTGGAACAGTCCATGTTGAAATATACAATGAAGATAATGAGATTTTCTTTACTATTTCAGATGATGGTGTTGGTATGGAAGATAATAACGTTTTTACGTTGACGTCTAGTGAAAAGTCGAAAAGTTCATTTAATCGAATCAGCTTTAGGAATATCAATAATCGATTGCTTCTTGCATATGGAAATGAAGAAGGACTTCAAATTTCAAGCAGTAAAGGCGTTGGTACGTCAGTCACTTTCACAATACCAAGATACTAGGAGGCTTCATGGAAAGATATAAGATCCTAATTGTCGATGATGAAATGCCTGCACGCGAAATGGTGAAGGGACTTATTGACTGGGAACAGACAAGATTTGAACTGTTATACGAGGCAAAAAACGGAAGAGAAGCTTTGCAGCTGGTGCAAAATGAAGATGTGGATTTAATCATTACAGATATTCAAATGCCTGTTATGGATGGACTTGAACTTCTTAAGTCCCTGAATGATAGTAACTTTAGTGGTGCAACAATAGTGCTTAGCTGTCATGAGGAGTTCAGATTTGCCAGAGAAGCTATGCGTTACGGTGTAAAAGAATACCTAATCAAAGACATGTTGTCCGAAGCGGATATGCTTGAAGTCTTGTCATCGGTTGAGTTGGAACTATTGAAAAAGAAAGCAAAAGGTAATGATCAAACTGATGGAGAACGAGATATTCTTTTAAAACGTGAAGCCCTAAGAAAACTGGTTATAACACCTCAGTCCTTTGATGAGTTGCTGTTATCTGGAAACACTATGCAAGATTATTTTAACTTGGACAAAGATAACTATTCTCTATTTGTAATATGGTTAGATGGATATGTAGAACAATATGAAAACTTAACTGTTGAACAGAAACGTTCTCTTGTTAGATGTTCTATGGATGCTTTGTCAAGAGTTGGTGAATCCTACGGAGGAGAAGTTTTCTATAATAGAAAAGGGGAATACATTTTACTTTTGAGCACACCAAAGACTGCAAGTGAAATGAGTTTTTTCAAACATTGCCAGCAGAGGTGTTCAAGTATTCGAAAAGAGTTAAGGGGGGGGATTGGAAATACTGCAGTGACTATTGGGGTCAGTAATTATTTTTCAGACTTGTCACTTGCAAACGAGCACTACAAAGAAGCTAAAAATGCATGTAAATACAGGGTTTTTTTAGGTGGAGGACGGAACATATTTTACAACACACCTTTTGCACAGGCTCATAGATCAGCTCCAGATCAGATTGAAGAGAGACTTCAACATGTGTTTGAATCGATGCACAGTGCAGATAAAATAAACCTTTTAAGAAACTTGAAGGAGTTGTACAACAATGATTTCAAGGGATTCATGCAATATAACTATCTAAAGTATGTGAATGCAAGACTTGTTTCAGAAGTTTTAAAATACATGGCTTCAACAATGCATTCCAATGAAGATGTTTTCGGAAAACCGTTTATACCTCTAAATTACTTAGATGAAATGGAAACGATGCAGGAAATGTTTAGGTTTTGGGAAGAACTTGCTGAGAAAATTTTTGAAGACAAAATTCTACCAGAAGCAGAAACTTCAAAGTATGGTATTAAGGTGAGCCAAGCAGTCCGAATTCTGAAAGAGAAGTATAAAATGGGCATTGGCCTTCAGGAACTTGCAAAGGAACTAGGTGTTCATAAAGTTTATCTTTCTAGAATTTTTAAAAACCGAGACGGGTTTAACAGTCAGTCATTATATACAGTCTTTGAAAATGGAAGATGCCAAAAAAATGCTTCGTGACACAGACATGAAAGTCTACGATATTGCAGAGTCTCTTGGTTACAGCCAGTCACAGCAGTTTTCTGTGGCATTTAAGAAAATGACAGGTGACACACCTCATACATATAGAAAAAGTAATAGATAAGTGTTGAAAATGAACTAATTTTCTAACTAATTTCAAAAGTAGGTTAATTTGACGAACATAAAGTTAAATTAACCTACTTTTTAGTTTTTTTGATGTGATAATTTCTTATTAATAAGAAAACGGAGAGGGGGGGGATATATATGCACCAGAAGAAATCGTTTGCCGGTGGGTCAGCATGGCGAGATCCAGCATTTTTGGGGCTTGGATTCATAGTTGTAATTACAGCTGCATATTTAGCAGGAGGATTTACTATTCTTGAATCGATCGGACTTAATAGTGTTGTAAAAGGGCAAATTGAAAATTCACTAAAGCTAGCATTAGCCTGTGTTATGGGAAGTATGATCGGACTTGAAAGAGGCAATAAAAACAGGCCAGCTGGTATTCGAACTAATGCACTTGTTTGTACAGGATCAACTTTGATAATGATTATATCTTTTGATTTATTTTTTAAATACAATCATTTAGCAAATTTTGACCCAGCAAGACTTGGTGCTCAGGTCATAAGTGGGATCGGATTTTTAGGGGCTGGAACAATCATAAGGAATGGAACAACAGTTAAAGGTCTGACAACAGCAGCAAGTTTGTGGGTTGTTGCAAGTTTAGGACTGGCCATTGGCGCAGGTATGTATGTTGAAGCAGTTCTTGCGTTTACCATGGTTTATTTTACACTTCATCAGCTTGGGAACATGGAACAGCGTCAAATGCTGAAAAAGGCAAATGTCGAGTTTGCAATTATCACCAAAGATCGTGCAGGACAGATCGGTGAAATTGGGCAAGCCTTTGGACGCAGGGGTGTTAGAATAACAAATCTATCACTTGAAAGAGAAGATGATGCATTCGAAGAAGACACTGTACAAGATGACTCAGAAATCTGCGTTATGTTAAGTACAAAACTACCAATGGGCATGTCAGGAGAAGATTTAAAATCAGATCTTGATCATATAGATGGCGTTGTTTCTGTCGCATTTAAAAACTTAGGCGCACTGTCTTAAGTAACAGGGGGAATAATGAAGGTTATAGCACATAGAGGAGCATCAGGATATGCTCCCGAAAATACAATGGCGGCATTTAACAGGGCGATTGAAATGAATGTTCATGGAATTGAGCTAGACGTACAAATGAGCCGCGATAATGAGATTGTTGTTATTCACGATTATAAAGTAGATCGTACAACTAATGGTGTGGGAAAGGTCAGACAACATACCCTTGAAGAACTAAAAGGACTTGACTCAGGGACTTGGTTTGATACAGCCTTCGCTCAAGAGAAAATTGTCACACTTGAAGAAGTCTTTCAAGAAATTCCATCAGATATGTTAATAAATGTCGAAATTAAAAATCAATCAAAAGTTAAAGACAATATCGCAGAGAAACTTGTGGAGCTTATTGACAAATACGATAGGCACAAAACTGTAATCATATCTTCTTTTGACCATACTGTGTTAAAAAATGTTAGTGAACTCCAAAGTGGCATTAGACTTGGCGTATTGCTTTATGCAAGCTTGGTTGAACCTTGGAGATACATAAATAGAATGGAAATGGATATTCACAGCATTCACTGTGCACTTGAATATACAGATGAATCCTTTATTAAAGAATCTCAAAAGAGAGGGTTTAAGGTCTTTGTCTATACCGTAAATGACCGTGTTGACGCAGAGTATTTAAAGAATTCAGGTGTTGATGGAATTATTACGAACTATCCGGACATTATTCAGAAGTAGGGGCTATGCTTTATATATTGATTTAAGAAAGGGGAATTATATTGAACATTATTCGTAAGTTTAAGGAAGGCCCAAAGGTAGACAAGGCGGTTTACATACCTTCGGTACTCATTACACTCTTCTTGGCATTTTATTTTGTGTTTAATCCAGAGGGGTCTTTAGAAAAGCTGAATGGCGTATTTTCTTACATGACAAATGAACTTGGTTGGGCGTACATTTGGTTTACACTAGCTGCATTTGGTAGTGCTTTATACCTGATCTTTGGCAAGTACGGAAATGTGAAGCTGGGTTCTGAAACAGACAAGCCTGATTTTTTTTCTAAGTTTTCTTGGATAGGCATGATCTTTACAGCTTCAACAGGGTCATCTCTTCTTTACTGGGGGACAATTGAATGGATTTATTATTATCAAGCACCTCCATTTGGTTCTGAAGTAGGCACATGGCAGGCTCTTGAGTGGGCGTCGGCGTATGGCCTCTTCCACTGGGGTGCAACAGCATGGGCGATGTATGCAGTTGTTTCAGTTGCAATTGCGTATGTATATCATGTCAAAAAGCAGCCAATTCTTAGACTGTCTGAAGCATGCCGGGGCGTTTTGGGGGGGGACAAAGTTGACGGTCCTATTGGCAAAATGATTGACATTTTCTTTGTATTTGGTCTGATTGGTGGCGTTACAACATCGATGGGTTTAGGTACACCAATGCTTACAGCTGGTATTTGTAAACTTACTGGTATGGAGCACACACAAACTCTCGAATTAATTATTATTACACTTTGGACTTTAAGTATTGGTGTAACGGTATTCCTAGGTCTTGAAAAAGGTATAAAACGTCTGTCAGACTTAAATGTATATTTGGCATTTGGCGTTCTTGGATTCCTTTTACTTGCAGGTGGTCACACCGTATTTATTCTAAATCAAACAACATCTGCAATTGGTTTAATGTCACAAGAACTAATTCGTATGAGCTTCTGGACTGACGCAGTTGGTCAATCAATGCACCCTCAGTGGTGGACAATTTTCTACTGGGCATGGTGGGTTGTATATGCACCAGCTATGGGTCTATATATTGCTAAAATTTCAAAGGGCAGATCGGTTAAAGAAGTTGTACTTGGGTCCGTACTTTGGGGATCACTTGGTTCATGGATATTCTTCTCGATTCTTGGGAACTACTCAATGGGACTTCAGTTGGCAAGCCAGAATCCTGAAACGTATGGTGCACGAGGACTTGATGTAATTGCAATCTTCAACAATGTTGGCGTAGAATGGGCTGTTGTTGAAACAATTGCTGCTGCACCTCTAGGCACTATTCTTCTAGCTGCATTTGTTATTCTGGCATTCATCTCTATGGTTACAGGTCAGACAACGATTGCGTTTACTTTAGCAGCGGTTACAACTAAAGAACTTAAAGCAGAAGAAGAACCAGCTCGTTGGAATTCATTTGGATGGGCACTTATTTTAGGTACTATTTCGATTTCGCTGTTACTATTTGATGCACTTAAACCGCTTCAAACAACTTCAATTGTTGCTGCATTCCCGCTAATGGGTGTACTCATTATTGTAGCTGCTTCATTCTTTAAGTTTATGAAAGATGATAAGGAATCACTTATATATACCAATACTGAGGAAGAAGAAGTGAAAATTCCGTTAAAAAAGGTTAAGTAACAAGCTTAAGCGATTTCTTAACTGAATTGTTGTAATAACAAAATGTAAGATGATTGGTAGTTTACTGCCAATCATCTTTTCAAAGGGAAAAGTTTTGAGTGTTAGGGGGTGTGGAGTGATTTGATTAAAGAGATTAAGAAAAGCGAAGTATTCTATTATTCATTAGCATTTATTTTTTATTATTCTTTTATGGGGATTACTTTCCCCAGTTAGCTTTGGAAAGTCAGCTGCCTATGCTTTTGATTTATTTGTGACAAAAGTTGGGTGGTTCTATTTATTAGTTGTTTCCTTATTCCTATTATTCTGTTTATGGTTGCTTGTTAGTCCTTATAGGCATATTAGGCTCGGATCAAATGATTCGCGACCAGAGTTTTCTAATATTTCTTGGCTTGCAATGTTATTCAGTGCAGGTATGGCAATAGGTCTCATATTTTGGGGTGTAGCTGAGCCAATGTCACATCAGTTATTTCCACCAAGTGGTGCAGTGCCATTAAGTGAAACGGCTAGAATCGAGTCTTTGAGACTTTCTTTTTTCCACTGGGGGTTTCATGCATGGGCCAATTACGCTTTATTTGCTCTTGCAATGGCCTATTTTCAGTTGCGAAAGGGGTATCCTGGTCTTGTGAGTAGTATATTTGTTCCGCTTATAGGTAAAGAGCGGGTAGCAGGTCCAATAGGAAAATCTATAGACATTTTAGCAATATGTGCAACCGTCGCAGGAATATCAACGGATTTGGGACTTGGAACGCTTCAAATTAACTCAGGTCTTAATCGCTTATATAAAGTTCCAATAAAAATTGAAGTTCAGATATTGATAATTGTATTCGTAACAGCTTGTTACATGATCTCGGCTGTGAGAGGTCTCGAAAAGGGCATAAAAACCTTATCGGATTTTAATATGATACTGGTAGCGATTCTAATGCTGGGTGTTTTCATTGTTGGTCCGAAAATGGATATGCTTGTCGGTCTTGTTCAAGGAACAGGTGCTTATATATCAAACATTGCATATGATGCATTTCCAGTACGAAAAATTGTTGGAAATTCAGAGTGGCTGGGGTCATGGACAGTGTTTTACTGGGCATGGTGGATTGCCTGGACGCCTTTTGTTGGTACATTCATTGCAAGAATTTCATGGGGGCGTACAATCGGCGAATTTATAGCAGGTGTTCTAATTATTCCAACATTAGGTTCTATGGTGTGGTTTGCAGAATTTGGATCACTAATTAATGGTATGTCAGAACATGAAATGACAAATGCATTGCTTTCTATACCTACAGCTTACTTTGACGTGTTGGCACGATACGAATGGTCTGGTCCTTTATCTTTACTGACATTAGTGCTTCTAATTACATTCTTTATTACTTCAGCAGACTCATCAACATTTGTTCTTGGTATTCTAAGCTCTGGTGGAGATCCTAATCCATCAACTCGAAGAAAAACAATCTGGGGAGTAGTTCAGTCATTAATGGCTTTATCACTTCTTATGGCTGGCGGTCTAGAAGTATTACAGACTGCAAGCATAGTTGCAGCGTTTCCATTTGCAATCATCATGTTTTTATCTATGTTTTCATTAGCAAAAAAGTCTTAGAAGTGAAAATACATCAGTTGAATTTGATAAGGAAGGTGTGATGGAGTGAAGTATGGACTAAGCAATAAAATGAAACTTCTCTTGGCAGTAATGACAGCTTCATTAATAATGGGAGCTGGTTCTGGTATGTGGAAAGTTAGCATTGGTCTATTTTTAATATGCATGAGTATCGCGTTTTATAGTTTACACAAACAACAGAAAAAATCTGAGTAAATAAGTAACACCCCGTTAGAGAGCTCCAGTAAATCGGTATTGTCCCACTGATTTACTGGAGTTTTCATGTAAAAAGACACTATAAAGAACAGAAAAGAACAAACAAATCAACTGCGTGGGTATCATACCACGCAGTTTTTTTTATTGAAGTTAAGTAAAGTATTATTTAAAAGTAGAAATCAACTTTTAATAGGTATATATTGTAATAGTAATTATTCAATTGACACATAATAAGGAATTTCAAAAAAACTTTAAAAAAACGGGAACTTTTATTAACGCCCTTGCGTCATAAGGGTAGAACAACAAAAAAATTGCAGAAAGGAGGTCTGTTATCGTGAGCGAACAGGAGCGACTTCTAATCGAACGTGCAAAATCGGGAGATGTTGAAAGTTTTGAAACTCTTATTCGTAACCATCAATCTTATGCGTATAACATTGCGTATCGAATGATCGGAAATGAAGAAGATGCCAAGGACGCTGCTCAAGAAGCACTTATAAAGGTATTTAAAAACCTAAACGCTTTTAAGGGCGATTCAGCATTCAGCACGTGGCTATACCGGATCGTTATGAACACTTGTAAGGATCTACTCAGAAAACGCAAACCAAACGAAATATCGATTGATAAAGGCTTTGAAACGGATAATGGTGAAGTACATCTGGAAATTGAGGACAACACCAATGACCCAGTGACAAAGTATGAACAGCAGGAAGTTAGAGTGACCATAGAAACAGCACTCGACGAATTGCCAGACAACTATAAATCTGTTGTGGTTCTTAGAGAAATTCAAGGATTAAGTTACGATGAAATATCTGAAATAGAGGATATACCAGTCGGGACAGTAAGGTCTAGAATTAATCGAGGCAGACGAATACTTAGAGAAATCTTAAAAGATAAATTACGAGATCAAGCGGCGTATGAGACGTCGTAACTTCCTAAAGAAAGGAGGAAAGACATATGACTTGCAAAAATACACAAGATAAAATTTCAATGTATATTGATGGTGATTTGCCTTTAAATGAAGTGCAAAATCTGAAAGACCATATAGAGAATTGTAAAGAGTGCAGTGCACTATTTGAAGATATGAAAATGATGAAAGAAATAATGTCAGATATCCCTCAACTTGCACTACCTGAAGGATTTGAAGTAGAACTGCATGACAAGTTGGTTGAAGCATCAGCGGGAATGGATACAGTAATATCTTTAGACGCTGAAAAATCCAAAAAACAAGAAAGAAAAGTGATCAACATCCCACTTCCGAGTATGAGAGATTTTAGAAGACACTCTCGACCATTAACAGCAGTGGCAGCAACGGTTCTTATAGCCTTCCTAGCTTATGGCGCTGGAAGTGTTATGGATGTTATGCCACGACAGATGGAAGAAGCCGCCTATGATGATTACGCATATGAAACAACAGAGTCCGCACCTGCAGAAGCTGAGTTCTATGCAGAAGAAGCGCCAGTAGAAATTCAGTTTAACGAAAGTGTTTCACATGATACAGCAACAGATGTAGCAAACTTTTCGATGTCCGCTGAGGAGCCACGAGTGGCTGCTAAAATGGCAGACAGTCCAGCACTGTTTGGTGCATCAATTGAGTCCACTGACGGTCTTGAAATTGAAGGCGTAGATACCAATTCAGTGGCAGATGTATCTCTGACAATGGAAAATGACTCAACAGTCGAGGAATCAGTTAATGAATCCCCTGCGGACAGCAGAATGATCATTTACAGTGCCGATGTTTGGTTGGATATAGTTGATTATGACGGAACTTACGAGCAAATTGCATCTATGGTTAAAGACATGGGTGGTTATATAAGTGATGCAAACACTTCTTATAAGTATTATGATGAATCAGATCCAGATAAGTCTCTGAAATATGGTCGAATCACAGTTAGAGTGCCACAAGAAAGATTCATGGGCACAGTAGACTTTTTTTTAGAAACTGCTGGAGTTCAGAAGAACTTAAACATCTGGTCACAAGATATTACAGCTCAGTATAGAGATATTGCAAATGAAGTAACGAACCTAGAAATTAGGGAGTCTAAACTTCGTGAAATTATGGAACGTGCTGAGGAAATAGAAGATGTTATTACAGTAGAGAGGGAATTAAGCCGCGTGCGTGGTGAGATTAATGGCTATATGGGTACTCTAAAGGACTGGGAGAGACTTGTGAGTCTGTCTACAATCCATATAGAACTTAACGAGGTGGAAACACTAGAACCCAAGATTAAACCTATAGACAAAACTTTATTCCAGAAAGCTAGAGATGGCTTTGTTAATTCAATAAATCAGTTGAAGTTTTTAGGCGAATCACTCTTTATTGGACTCATTGCATTCTCACCAAAACTCTTGGTTTGGGCTATTCTATTCTTTATTGGTTATAAAATAGTGAAATGGATTATAAAACGACGTAAGTAAAAGACATAAAGGAGAAAGAACATGAAAAAATTATTAACAGCAGTGGTTGCGATTGCCTTGGTTGCAGGTGTGTTTATGACAGGTGCAGTGCAGCCTCCAATGACAATTTCTGAGGCCGCGTCAGTTGAACAAACCGACTATAGACTCGAAGTAAATGGTGAAGGTATTGTAAATGTAACGCCAGATATGGCATATATTAATATTGGTGTGGAAACAGAAAATGCAGATGCTTCTGTTGCACAGTCTGAAAATGCCAAACTTATGACAAGTGTTAAAAAAAAGCCATTATGAATGCAGGCATTGAAGAAGATGATTTGCAAACAATGAACTATAGTATATACAAGACTTTCAATTACTTTGATGATCGTGAAAGAGAAGAGGTTTACAAGGCTTCAAACACTCTTAAAGTTACGGTTCGTGATCTTGATAACTTAGGAGACCTTATCGATGTTGCTTCAAAATCAGGTGCGAATCAGATAAATAGTATTCAGTTTACAGTTGAAGACGAAGAAGCATACTATCAAGAAGCGCTGGTATTAGCGATGTCAAATGCAAAAGGTAAGGCCAATGCAATTTTAGGTACTATGGACAAAAAAGCAGGAATGCCAGTTCGAATTTCTGAAGCAAGTTATGGCGGTGGTATTTTAAGAGACACAGGTGCAATTGCATTTTCCGCAAAGGCAGAATCTATGAACTACTCTACCCCAATTCAAGCGGGAGATATTCAAGTTACGGCAAATGTTTCTGTGGAGTATGACTATAGTAAATAATATTCTAGTTACTAAGTAAGTGTTAAAGAATAAAAAAAAGGTATGTGATTTGATTTAACTCAATCACATACCTTTTTATGTATTATCCTAGTCAACCATTCTTTCAACAGATAAGTATAAAGCGTGATACGTAGCACAGACGCCTTTATCCGTCATAAACTCCCGTTCATATATGTCAGTGACCATTTGCATGAATTTTGGTGATGTATTTGAGCGAGATGAACTTGCATTATTAGCACCAATTTTTTTTTACAGACTTAAAAAATGCCATACAATCAGGGAAATACTCAGGCAACATGTTTTCGTAGGATGTAACAGCTGCACGAACACCTGTCGCGGATTTCGCTGACTCTAGTCGCATGACCCATTCATATGCTGTTAGGAAATTCTGACTTGCCTTAACTTCCTCAGACAACTCTAGTTCATATGATGCCAAACGGAATGCTTCTCCAAGTTCGTTAAAGGTCTGAGACCCAAAAGTCGAAAACAAACATTGACCATTCTCAGAAAGACTTTCTAAAATTTTAATAGCCATTTGGTCAGGGTGGTTAAACCATTGAAATGTAGCATTAGATATTATTAAGTCAAATGGGCCTTCTGGAAAATCAGATTCGGCGTCGGCGCATCTAAACTCAATGTTATGATCAAGCCCATTATCATGAAGTCGTGATTTAGCAACTTCAATCATGCCATTAGCAAGATCAAGAGCAATAATCTTAGAATTTGGATATGTTTTGGCAATGAGACTTGTTAAAAAAAACCTGTGCCACATCCAATTTCCAGAATTCTCTTTGGAAACTTCGGTTTTGCTATGGAAATGAGCTTATGCGACATTTCCTTTTGAACAACAGCGTAGTCATCATACGTTTTTGCATTACGACTGAATCTGCGCTCTAGTTTTTTCTTATCTATCATTCAAGTCCAACTCCTTGATAAACTTGTAAATACTATCTCGACATTGTTGCGGTTGAAAGAAATGAGGTGCATGTCCTGAATCATTTATTACAACTAGTTTTGAGTTTGATGTATGGGACTCTATCCACTGGGAACACTTGAGTGAACAAATTCGATCTTTCTCGCCTGTGATCATCAAAACAGGATGAAGAATTTTTTGAACTTTCATTCGAACATCTGAATGTGCTAAATACTCTAGGCCAGATTGAAGTTCCTTTTTAGCAGACTCGGACAAATCATTGACCTGAAAACATGCTGAAAACGCTTCAGTAGTCTTGCCAGAATTTTTCTCTGAGGCTGACATTGCCTTAGCCGCGAAAGCATTAATAACAGAAGGGGTATTGGATTCAAAATTTCTTATCATTTGCTCAAGTATTTCTTTATGCCAACCAAAATTGTAGTTTGGTGTATTGCTGTTAACGAACCTTGCAGTTGCTCCAAAGAGAAGTGCACCGACAACAGAAGAATTGATTTTGTCACTTCCAAGATAGGAAAGGAGTGGCATGGAACCACTTGACCAACCAACAAGTAAAGTTGGTCTTGATGGTGTTGTATTTGATAGCAACTGAACCATGCTTTCGATTCTATCAAAAGCACTGTACTTCGAATCATACCAGTCAATAATCAAAACTTTGTCTATACTCTCTCTCATTTCCTCTATAAGGGGATTGAAAACGTCTGGCTTAGAAGCCCATCCGTTTAGGAACAACAAATTGAATTTCATTATTTTTTCACCAACCATTTCAATGCCTTTTTTCAGAGCACCCAGTAGTCCGTCAACTTCAAACGGTGTATGTGTGGCCATAAGGGAAACCCTGAGTCTACTTGTACCTGGAGCCACTGTAGGTGGCCTTATAGCAGGAACAAAGTATCCTTCCTCAAGAAGGTACTCAGAAATGCGAAGAGTATCCTCTGACGACCCTATTATAACAGGAACAATAGGTGTCATGTCATTGTGGACTGAAATTCCTATCTCTCGCAGTCCTGATTTTAGACGAATTATATTATTGCGAAGTCTTGTACGTCTATCATCGGCAACTGGTAGTATTTCAATTGTCTTAAGAGATGCAGCTGCTGTTCCAGCTGGGAGTGCTGTTGAGAATATAAAACTTCTTGCACTGTTGCGAATCCAGTCTATTAATTCTTGATTTCCTGCTACATAGCCCCCAACTGAAGGGACAGCCTTTGACAAGGTGCCAATATGCAGGTCAATTTCATGGGCAACACAGAGTTCAGAAGCTGTACCACGACCATTAAGTCCTAATACACCAAAGCCGTGGGCATCATCAACGGCTAGTAATGCACCGTACTCTTTTGCTAGTGCAGATATTTTGGCCAGTGGGGCAATCTCTCCATCCATACTGAATATTCCATCTGTAATGATAAGCTTATGTTGAGTCTCAACCTTTGAAAGTTTCTTTCGAAGGTCATCAACATCCATTGTTTTATAGCGCAGTGTACGTGCTTGAGTCAAAGAAGCACCATCTACAATACTGGCATGATTCAACTTGTCTGATAAAATCGTCCAGTTTTTATCTGTGATAGCAGATATAACACCAATGTTCGCCATGTAACCTGAGTTAAACAAAAGCGCAGCTTCTTGATTTTTAAATTTTGCAAGCTCAAGTTCAAGTTCCTGATGAATTGGGTTTGTGCCCGTTGTAAGTCTTGAACCACCAGACCCAGTTCCGAAACTCTCAGTTGCATTAACGGCAGCTTGAGTAATATCGGGGTGACCATTTAAGCCAAGATAGTTATTGGAACCAAATAGAATAAACCATTTATCATCATGTTTGACACGGCTTGCTTGTGCAGTTTCGATCGTTTTGCATACTCGTAGTTGTGAGGCTTGCTCCAGCTCATTTACAGCTTGTCTAAAGTCCATGTGATTCTCCTGTAGTTTATCAAAAATTTTATTAGTCTATAGTTATTCGTCCATTATATGTAAAAGATGTGTATACACTGTGAAAATATACTATCTTTGACCAAAGACCTGATACGAATAGTATATAATAGATACTCTACATTTGGATTGTCAACTTATATAAAAATTATAGTTTACAATCATTTGGTTTTCAAGCATAATAAGAATAGAATTGTAAACATATTATTTTTTGGAGGTTGACGTTATGGTATTCAATAAAACAAAAGAGCTGTTCGTAGAGATTATGGGTCTAGATGACGATGAAGTAATATTAGAAGCTCAAATATTTGATGAGTTAGATGCGGATTCACTAGATATGTCACAGATACTCCTTGGACTTGAAAATCACTTTGAAATTGATCTTCCGGATGACACTTCGTCAAAAGTTGATACAATTGCTGATTTGGTTCACTTAGTTGAAGAAACACGAGTGGCAGCATGATAAATAGAATTGTTGTTACTGGAATGGGATGTATAACACCCATCGGAAACAATATTGATACATTTTGGGATAATTGCATTCAAGGGGTAAAAGGATTTGGACCAATTACTCATTTTAGTGGTGATATAGTAAAGACAAATCTTGTGGCAGAGGTGAAGGCATTTGATCCTGTCAAAATGCTTGGTCGAAAACAAGGCAGACGTCTTGATAGATGTTCACAATTCGCAGTTCATGCCGCAAGAGAGGCATTTGAGTCAGCTGGTTTCAAAATTGAGGAAGAAACATCTAGAATTGGAGTATGCCTCGGTACTGGCGTTGGTGGTGTTATGACATATGAAGAAGAGTGTCAAAAAATGAACACTCAAGGGTCTACGTATGTAAATCCTCTGTTAATGCCCAAATGGATTCCCAATATGGCTGCGGCAAATGTTTCAATGGATCTGAACCTTCATGGCCCTGTACATACAATATCTACAGCATGTGCTTCTGGTATAGACGCCATTGGGCATGGCATTATGCTTTTGGAAACTGGACGTGCTGATGCCGTTTTAGTAGGCGGTACAGAAGCCTGTATAACCCCAACCATGATTTCTGGATTTGAGAACATGGGAGCTTTAAGTGCAGAGGACGATCCAGTGCGTGCTTCCATCCCATTTGACAAAAACAGAAACGGATTCATACTTGGTGAAGGGGCAGCAGTTCTTGTTATAGAAACACTTGAGTCTGCTAGAAATAGACATGCTAATATTATAGCTGAAGTTGTCGGGTATGGTTCATCATCAGATGCTCATCATCTTACGGCGCCACATCCTGAGGCAGAAGGTGGTATAAGAGCAATAAACCAGGCTTTGCTAGAGGCGAAAATCAGTCCAGAAGCCATTGATTTTATTAGCGCTCATGGTACATCTACTCCTCAAAATGATCTTGTTGAGTCCTTATGTATTAAAAGTATATTTGGTGATTTTGCTGAAAAAATACCTGTGAACTCAACTAAATCAATGGTTGGACATATGCAAGGTGCAGCTGGTGCACTTGAGACTATTGTTTGTGCTCTGACAATTGCTTCGGGTCAAATTCATCCTACAGCAGGGACTGAAACTCTTGACGAGGCATGTCGTATCAATGTAGTTATTGGTGAATCAATTAAAACTAAAGTCAACTACACCTTGAATAGTGCTCTAGGATTTGGTGGTCATAACGCCTCAGTTATACTGAAAGCATATTAAGTGAATAATACAACCTGATATCCTGTTGACCTTTGTTGACAGTCTGAAACGACTATTTTTTATAGTCGTTTTTTTTGTTGAAACGAACATGAAATTTTGGGTATACAAAATATAAGTACGATCAGGGGTGGTATACTTTTATATCAAATTGGAGGAGGGTATTCATGAAGAAATCATTACTTGCTTTGATAATGTTGGCACTACTTATGGCCACGGCATGTGCTCCGGCAGACATGCCAGCAGAAGAACCAGCTGAAACACCTGTCGAGGCACCGATGGAAGAACCAGCAGAAGAACCATCAGAAGAACCAATGGAAGAACCAATGGAAGAACCAATGGAAGAACCAATGGACGAAATGGGCATGTATACGGATGGTTTATATTATGCTGAAGAAGATGATTTTAACGCTAAAACTGGGTGGAAATCAGTTGTAATTTTAAAAGTGATCGATGGAGAGATTGCAGAAGTAAATTGGACTGCTGCCAGTGTTAAAGGTGGTATGGACAAAAAAGCTGCTTCAATGAATGGTGCATATCCTATGGTTGAAGTAGGAGGAGCACAAGCACCATGGCATGAGCAAGCTGAAAAAATGGAAATGGCATTAATCGAAATGCAAGACCCTGCAATGGGTGAGTATGACGAAGAAGGACATACAGATGCTATTGCTGGCGTTTCAGTACATGTTGATGATTTGTACCTATTAGCTGATAAAGCGCTAAAAGCTGACCCAGTACAACCTGGACCATATAAAGACGGAGCTTATCACGCTGAAGAGGCTGATTATAGTGAAAAATCAGGTTGGAAGGGTACTGTCGATATTACAGTACTTAATGGCAATATCGTTGCTGTAAATTGGAGCGGTCAGCATAAAGATGGTGGCGATGACAAGAAGACAGTATCGATGAATGGCGGATACCCAATGGTAGAGAACGGTGGTGCAAAAGCACATTGGCATGAACAAGCAATGGACGCCGAAAATCATTTGTTAATGACTCAAGATCCTTGGGACATAGAACTTGATGCAGAAGGTCATGCAGATGTTCTTGCAAGTGTCTCTATTCATGTAAATGACTTCTTTGGATTAGCACAAGAAGCTATGGAGCCAGCAAAATAAGGTATATTAAACAATGAATGTATAGCCCTGAATGACAATTTGATTGTGGTTCAGGGCTATTTATGTCTAAATTTTGGCTTTTGAATAGTATGAATATTAAAATGGGAACAAATATTCGTAGATTATGGCGGCGTGGGGTAAAAAACTGATAAAATGGATATAGTAATATGAAGACAGGCGACTTGTTAGGATTCGTGGGTCGCTTCAAATATGAATAAACAGATATGAATGAACAGACAAGATATTGAGACGAAGACAGGAGGAAGACCTTGAAAGATAGAGTGGTCATAATCGATGGCAACAGCCTGGTGAATCAAGCGTTCTTTGCAACACGATACACAAACATGATGAACAAGGATGGTGTACCAACAAATGCTGTCTATGGTTTTGCAAATATGATGTTAAAGATCAGGGATGATCTAGACCCTATGTACATGGCAGTAGCGTTTGACTTGAAGGGACCTACATTTAGACACCTTCAGTTCAAGGAGTATAAAGGCACACGTAAAGGTATGCCAGATGAACTTGCTGTTCAAATGCCAATTCTTAAAGAAATGCTTGATGCTATGGGTATTTATAGAATGGAGCTTCAAGGCTTTGAAGCAGATGATTTAATTGGTACAGTGGCAAAATCATGTTCCGATCAAGGGGTAGAAACTTTTGTTGTAACAGGTGACCAAGATGCTCTCCAACTTGTATCTGAAAAAACAACGGTTCTAATAAAGGGTAGAAAGAAAGAAATTTATTATACACCTGCGCTTGTTTTAGAAGATTATGGTGTTACACCTGATAGAATTATTGATCTTAAAGGCCTTCAAGGAGATACTTCTGATAATATTCCAGGTCTTCCTGGCGTGGGTCCGAAAACAGCCGTTAAGCTATTAGATGAGTTTAATACAGTTGAAGAGCTACTTCAAAGAAGTGATGAGGTTTCTAACAAGCGAATTCGTGGAATTATTGAAGACAATCAAGAGTCGGCAATCCTTAGTAAAAAAAGCTTGCAACGATTGAAGTGCATGTACCAATTGACTTCAGTATGGATGAGCTGAAAATCACACCGCCAGACTTAAGTAAACTTCTAGAGATGATTAAGGCATACGACTTTAATTCATTAATCAAGAGAATAAGTGAGCTGAATGTAGAAGGTGAAATGCCAGAGCAAAAGCCATTTGAATACAGAATACTCAAAAAATGCTCAGGAAGCCAGAGATGTGGCAGCAATTGCACGACGTGAAGGTCGAGTTGCCTTCCATAATGTGTATGAAAAAACGAACATCCGCTCAAATGAGCTTGTTGGTATGGGTGTGTTTGTAAAAGATAAGTCTTACTACATTAGTATTGAAGGGAATGAGGATATTCTTGCAGGCATGAAAAGCATGTTTGAAGATCCTTCTATTGAGAAAATCACATACGAAGCAAAAAAGGATTACCTAATTCTACGTCGCTATGGTATTGAGTTAAAAGGTTTAAAGTTTGATGGATTCATTGCTATGTACCTTCTTGAACCAGGTCGTAAAGGGTACGACATGACTGACATAGCTCTTGAAAAGTTCTCAGAATCTATGAAGACGGAAAAGGACCTTTTAGGATCAGGAAAAAGTAAGATCACATACTCTGAAGTAGAACTTGAAACCATTGCAGAGTATACCGCTCGCTATGCAACATATGCTGGAAGACTTCAAGAAGAGTTAATGGTTGAATTAGAGAAGCTAGACTTAGTTACCCTATATGAAACAGTAGAGCTACCTTTAGTTGAAGTTCTTGCAAACATTGAGTTTGAAGGATTCTCAGTGGACACGACTGAACTAAAGGCTCTCGATGAGGAATTAACAGTTAAGATCGATGAGTTAACAACTGACATTTATCATATGGCAGAGGGCGAGTTTAATATTAACTCACCAAAGCAACTTGGTGTTGTACTATTTGAAAAACTTGGGCTTCCATCTATCAAGAAAACTAAAACTGGGCATTCAACGAGTCACGATGTCCTTGAAAAACTAATGGACAAACACCCAATAATTCCAGCAATTATTGAATATAGAACATACACAAAACTAAAATCAACATATATTGATGGTATTTTTGCAGTTATTAACGAAGAAACGGGTAAAATTCATACAAGTCTAAACCAAACGGTAGCAGTGACTGGTAGACTAAGTTCAACAGAACCGAATCTTCAAAACATTCCAGTCAGACTTCCGCTTGGAAGAAGGCTTAGAAAAGTATTTGTACCAAGTCAGACACAAACGTTGATCGATGCCGATTACTCTCAGATTGAGCTTAGAATTCTTGCACAAATGTCTGGAGATGACAACCTGATTAAAGCATTTACAGAAAACATTGATGTTCACTCCATGACAGCATCTCAGGTGTTTGATGTAGCGCTTGAAGATGTAACACCGCTTGAAAGAAGTCGAGCGAAAGAAGTAAACTTTGGTATTGTATACGGTATGAGTGACTTTGGTCTTTCAGAAAACTTAGGTATTACAAGAAAAGAAGCTAAGCTGTATATTGAGAATTACTTTGCCAAGTATCCAAAGGTTAAAGAGTACATGGACAGTATGGTTGAGTACTGTAAAGAAAATGGTTATGTGACAACAATTTTGAATAGAAGACGTTACATTCCAGAAATTCATCATAAGAATTTCAACTTAAGGTCATTCGGCGAGAGAACTGCAATGAATACGCCAATTCAAGGTTCAGCAGCAGATGTTATCAAGATAGCAATGCTGAAGGTATATAATGCAATAAAGGAAAAAGAGCTGAAATCTAAGCTCATTTTGCAAGTACATGATGAATTGATTATTGACACACATCCTGATGAAATAGAAATTGTAAAAGAGTTACTACGTGAAAACATGGAGACAGCAGCAGATGACATCATGACAGAAAGCTTCAAGGTACCGCTAAAGGTGGATATGAATGAAGGTGGAAGCTGGTATGATACAAAATAAAGGAGATCTTTTCATGAAGGTTATTGGATTGACCGGAGGGATCGGATCAGGGAAAAGTACCGTATCTCGTATGTTAAGAGGGCTGGGCGCAAGATAATTGACGCGGATCAAGTGGCCCGTGAAGTTGTTGAAAAAGGCAAGCCTGCACTAAGAGAAATCGCTGAAACATTTGGTGAAGATACACTTCTTGAAGACGGCAGTCTTAATCGAAAAAAGCTGGGGTCAATGATTTTCAGTGATGAAAAGAAGAGACTTAAGCTAAATGAGATCACCCATCCAAGAATTCTAGAGGCAATAAACGATCAAATAGAAAAGTGTAAATCTAAGAATTGTACAGATTTAATCGTTCTTGACTGTGCCCTCCTGTTTGAAATGAATATGGACAATATGGTTGATGAATCGTGGTTGGTGAGCTTAAAGAAGGAAACACAAGTAAAACGTATTATGGCACGAGATGAACTGTCTAAGACGGACGCAGAGTTAAGAATAAATGCTCAAATGTCTTTAGAAGAGAAGTCATCAAAAGCTACACGTATTATAGACAATTCTTCAGCTGTTAATGAGACTCATAAGCAAGTCATGGATCTTTGGAATAAAGCAGTTCGTGAAGAGAGACTGAAAAAAGTAGCGTTAAAAGTGGAGAGTGGTATTTTACACTCTCCTTTATTAATGGAAATATTAATAAGAACATCGTTAAAATATTATCAACTAGACATAATCCCGTTAATCCATTAACTTGCCTTATATTGCGGTATTTTCATTGAATATGCACATCATTTCCGATATAATTATTGTGGTTTTACTCATTATGCAAGGAAGGATTGATCAAATGAAGGAGTTGAAAGGACTTCAGGATGTCACTGGCGTTCAAATCGACAAAGATCGAAAGTTTCATTCTGCATCGCATGACGAAATTTTAACAGGCAGAACATCAGATATATATTTTTTAAGAACTCTCGATATACTAAAAGAACTAAACTTAGATGAAGCTATCGTTACTGCAGAAATTTTCCCTCGTAAGTCAGGTATCTTCTGTGGCATTGAGGAAGTTAAAGAACTTCTCAAAGGCAAAAACATTGATATGTGGTCAATCGATGAAGGTGAATTCTTTGAACCTAAGGACACGGTTATAAGAGTAACAGGTCCTTATAGAGAATTTGCAATATTTGAAACTACAATTCTTGGTATGCTTGCTAGTCCATCGGGCTGGGCAACAGCTTCACGTAAGGTGAAGGAAGCATGTGGGGACAAGTCGTTCTTATGCTTTGGTGCACGTCATGTACATCCTGCTGTTGCACCTGTAATGGAAAGAGCTGCTGTAGTTGGCGGCGCATCAGGCGCAAGTTGTATTTTAGCGGCACGACTTGCTGGCATTGAACCAAGTGGTACACTTCCGCATAGTGCCATGCTCATTGCTGGAGATACTCTAGAAATTGCAAAGAAGTACAACGAAGTTATGCCAAAAGAGCATGGTCGAGTTGTTCTTGTTGATACTTTTAAAGATGAAGTAGAAGAAGCACTTCGTATTGCAAATGAACTAGGTGATGATCTTTATGGAATTCGTGTAGATACACCTAGCGAAAGAGGCGGCGTTACTGCAGGTCTAATCCGTGAAATGAGAGCTAAGCTCAATATCGCAGGACACGAAAAGGTGAAAATTTTTGCAACTGGTGGTTTAACACCAGAAAGAATTGAACTTTTATCGGAAGCTGGTGCAGACTCATTTGGCGTTGGCAGTTTTATCTCAGCGGCATCACCAATTGATATGACTATGGATATTAAAGTGGTTAATGGTGAACCTGTTGCAAAGCGTGGCAGAATTCCAGGATTGGTAGATAATCCTAAGCTGAAGAAAGTTGAACTATAATTTAAGTTGTAAGTTCATCAATATTAAGAGTGATTAAGTTGTAAATCTGATAAGAAAATTGATCAAATCAAAAGCGCTGATTTCAGCGCTTTTTTTAGTTTGAATTTTACTACGTCTTCGACTGAAGTTACGACTAAAATGACAACTTAAGTAAGACGTAAAGTACGACTCAATATTCCGACTATTTTTACGGATATTGACAATTATAGGATTCTGACTTAAAATTGAATATGTTAATGTTATTAACAATAATAAATGCGAGAGTGGTGGAACGGCAGACACGCTACCTTGAGGGGGTAGTGCTCTTATGGGCGTGCGGGTTCAAATCCCGCCTTTCGCACCAATAATTAGTTTGAAGGAGTTTAACAACCTACTGAATAGTAGTGTCTGTTGTAACTCTTTTTTACTTTAAAGCAACCACCTTTAGAGAACTACATGGAAGGTGGTTGCTTTATTTTACGTGTTATGTAAGTTTTTTTAAGAACATGAATCTACTCAAATAGCATCTAGACAGGAGTATACCAGTAGATTGGATTTGATTAGTTAAAATTGGATAGGGTATACGTTTTATGGAGGCATAAACATGATTAATACACAAGAAAAAGGGATGCTAAGACCGATTTTTTTTTCCTTTAGTAATCATAAGTTTACTTATTACTTTAGGTTTATTGATGTATACAATTGTTGATTTACGTGACAATAAGATAAAAGCAAAAGATGAAGTGTATCAATTATTGTTAGAAGTAGATAACTTAGAGTTTCATTACAATAGTTTTTTATATAAGGACACTTTAAAAACGACTTTGTACAGTCAATCTAGTACAGATAGTATGAGATTGTTTCATGAAAACATTCAAGATGTGAATGAGATTTTGGATGGAATATCAATCTCTGAGGATAGTGCGTACAATAGTCTTTTGTATGACACACAACGATTATTAAGTGACTATAAGGATGATTTCGATGAACTGGTTTCTTTGTATTTATATCGAGGTAATGAGTACAATGGTCTTATTAGTGAGCTGAATTCAATAGAGAATACTGTCGTAGAACCTTTAAATGTAACATATAATTTTGAACTATTATCTGTTGTGTTAAGTTTAAGGGAGCATGAAAAAGACTATTTGCTTACACACGAAACTCAGGAAATTGCAGATTTCAACAGCGACTTGTATCGTTTAAAACATGATCGAGTGAACAATATATCTAATGCTGAAATGCGAGCAGATATTAGAAAAGCTCTTCAGATTGGCTTAGAAGATTATGAGAAAACGATGAATGCTTTAATTGAACTTGATGACAGTATTGGATTGAACGAAAAATCAGGAAAAATTAGAGATATAGAAAAAATTATACGACCAACTTAAAGGAAACATCAATCTTATTTCAGATAATATGACTGAAACTATTAATAGAAACACTCAACGCTCGATAATATTTGTTATTGTAATGATTGTATTTATATTTCTAATCAATGTATATGTATTGTTACAAAATAGAATGTTGAAACTTGGAAAAGAACAGTTAAGGTATCAGGTTGTAGTGCGTAAAGAAGCTGAGCAAATGTTAGAAGAAGTGAATAGCCATCTTGAAGGATTGGTGAAGGAAAGAACTTTAGAATTAGAACAATCTATTAGAGATTTACAAGAAACACAAGAAGAACTTATCGAATCTGAAAAATCGGTTGCTTTAAGTAAGGTTCTGGTGGACATATCTCATTACTTGAATACCCCAATAGGTACTTCAATTACCCTAGCTTCTTTTGTAGGAAAAGAGCAGGAAAAATTATCTAGTGACCTAAAAGCTAATAAATTAAGCAAGACGTCTTTAGCGGAGTTTTTATATACATTCAAGACGAGTTGTGGTCAGATTCACAGCAATTTAAATCGAATGGCTGACATCATCACCTTGTTTAAGAATATGAACTTTCATAATGATATAGAGCATAATGTTGTATTTAGAATCAAGGAATTACTAGAGGAAACAGTATCATTAGTATGTAATCGTAACTTGATCAATACTGAAAAAGTAGAGCTGAAATGTGATCAATTGTTAGAGGTGAATTCCAGTAAAAAAGTTTTTGCTTTGATGATTGAGCAGTTATTACTTAATGCTTTTAAACATGGGATAGTAAATATGGAAGATGGTTTAGTAGAAGTTGGTGTTGCAGAAGAGGAGTCAAATATTAAAATATGGGTGTCTGACAATGGTAAAGGGATTAATAAGGATAGAATTGATTTTATCTTTGAACCTTTCCATGTAGAAGACTATAAATCATCTACAGGTGTTGGACTTGGTTTAACACTAGTGAAAAAAATTAGTGGATGAAGTTTTAAAAAGGTGAAATCACTTGTGAGAGTAATCCTTATAAGAAAACGGAGTTCACTATACGTATACCAAAAGAAGGTTTGATGAGGAGGTAAATATGAAAAGATCTTTGCTACTTCTCTTAACTATTTTTTTGATTTCATGTAGTAGCGATTATGTAGAAAATGAAGCTGTAGAAGAAAGTGTTGATAAAGAACCTACTGAAATAAGGATCGCTTACTTTGCCACAGGCTCTTCTGCTCATAATTTGAAAAGGTCATACAAATATTTGATGATCAAAATGATGATATAGATATAGAAATAATTCAATCAAATTATTCTGATCACCATAACAAAATCAAAATAGGATATGAGAAGTCTGATGTAGCAGAGGTTTTTTTATTAGATTCAGTGTATATTCCTGAATATCTATTATACAATAAATTGACTCAGTTAAATGATTTTGTAGACTCCTTGGATTTAGAAGAGTATTTAGGATTTGAGCAATTAAAAACATATAACGAGGATTATTATGGTGTGCCACAAGGGATTCAGGTAGACGTATTATTCTATAATAAGAAAATGTTTGATGAAGCAGGCGTAGAGTATCCGTCTACTAACTGGAATATATATGATTTGAAGGAAGCGGCTATAAGACTGACTAAAGAAGACCAATGGGGATTTGCCTTACCTAATAACAATCCAAGATATGGTTGGTACACTCTGATTAGGCAATTTGGGGGCGATATCTTAGATGAGGAAAGGCGTAATGCAACTATAAAAACAGACCCTGGTGTAAGAGAAGCTATGAAATTTATGTATGATGCATGGAATATTTCGAAGTATGTACCAAACTTTCAAGATCAAGAGGTGTTGACTGATCGATCGTCGACTTATTTTCCTAGAGAAATCGTTGCTATGTTCTATGATTCATATGTAGGAACAACTAGAAGCAATGATGCTTTATTAGATTATGATGTGGTGGAGCAACCAATAACTGTTGATCAATATGTAGCATATATAGCTAATTGCTGGGTTGTCCCATCGGAAATTGCAGATGAGGAACTTGAAGCAGTTCATAGGTTCTTGAAGTATTATTATCTAGAAAGCACACAGTTAGAGATAATAGAAGCCACTTCAGCTTTGCCTGCCAATAAAAAGGCTCTAGAAGTACTTACATCGGATAAGGACAGAAAGCCGATGAACAAACAAGCTTTTCAAAATGCTTTACAATATGCAGAGACTATTGCTGAATCCGTGATATGGGGTGAACAAAAGATTATTTTTGAGAAGTATTTGAGCCAGTATTTGAAAGATGAAATAAATCTGGACGAAATGTTAGAGAAAGCTCATGATGAAATTCAGATGTTATTAGATCAAAAATTTAATTAGTGATTTAATTGGAAAACTCATTCAAATTAATGAGTTTTCTATCGTTTATGCGTTTATTATTAACCTCATTGTTTTTTTTAATGACATTTCTACGAAATGTGCAAATAACTCACTTTGTTAGGGTATAATTTAAGTTGTGATGGGAAAATACATCACAAATGAGTTATAAAAAGGAGAGAGAGCATGAACGGTCAAAAACTTAAATCAGTTATATCAAAGGCATTAATATTGGCACTACTTAGTGGTGTTTTATACAGCCCGAGAGTGATTTCATTTGCATCAGAGGAATTTTCAAATTATGCTGATGCACTCAATGAACTAGGTGTGTTTGAAGGAACAGACCAAGGTTATGAACTAGATCGTGCACCAACACGTCTTGAAGGTCTAATTTTATTTATAAAGCTTTTAGGAGAACAAGATGACTTGTTGTCTATTAAGACTTTTATGTCTGCATTTGACGATGTACCGGGTTGGGGCTCTGCCTTCGCAGAATATGCTCATGCCAAAGGGTATACCAGTGGGATTGGCAATCGTCAATTTGGTTCTTATCAGGAGTTACAATCAAATTCTTATGTCACATATTTATTAAGAGCACTTGGGTACGAAACTGAAATCGGAGACTTTCAGTGGGCTACAGCAATTGAAGATGCAGTAAATTTAGGAGTGCTCACTGATAAAGATGCAAAAATGCTTCAAGATGAGCCTTTTACTAGGGGCCATGTGGCTTATCTTTCTTATAAAACGCTACAAGCAGACCATAAGTATGAAGGTATACCTTTATATGATGTTCTTAAAGAGAGAGGGAAATTTGATAGCCCACTCCCTAGCATAGGAGAATCAGAAATCGCTTCAGAAGCTAATTCAGAAGCCACTAGTGAAAATCAAATTTCGTCTGTGAAGGACTTTATATTTGATCAAGTGAGTAGTAAAAAAAGAGAAAATGAAATTATAGAGTTTTATGACACGATGGACATTCCTGTTTCTTCTGCCTCGTATTATATAGAAAAACCAAATCTGAATGCTCCATATAAAGCGGGGACTTTGAACAATGATATGATCCGTTCAGCACTTGATATGATCGACTTAATTCGATACATGGCTTATTTATCTGTTGATATTTCAGATGACGCTGAATGGAATAAGATTGCACAACATGCATCACTTGTTAACTATGTGAATGATCAACTATCACATTATCCAGCTGCTCCCGATGGAATGAGTGATGAAGCCTTTGAACTGGGAGCTTTGGGCACTCGTACAAGTAACTTATATTATGGAATGTATCTGGCAGGTTCAAAAGAACTTCGAAATACAATTTTAGGCTACATGGATGACTCAGATGACTTTAATATAAAACTATTGGGTCATAGGCGCTGGCTACTTCACCCGAACATGGTAAAAGTGGGCGTTGGATACATTACAGATGGTGTTAAAACATATTCTGCAATTAGAGTATTTGAGGAAGACGACAATGCGTATTTTAATACAAAAGACTCTAAAGATTATATTGCTTGGCCTAGTGAAAACGCCTTTCCAAAGAAGTTTTTTGGCTCAAATATCGCGTGGTCTGTTTCACTTAATCATGGAGTGTACGATAATACAAAAACAGATAATATTGAAGTTGTGTTAACCAATGAAACGACAGGTATAAAGACAACCTTCAAACAAGACGAGTTAAAACTAATGACTGAAGGAACAAAAAAAAGTATTTTAATATAGACACAAACGGATATGGTGTGCCATTTACCATTATTTTCAGACCAGATTCATACGAGTTAAATGTAGATGATGTTTTCACAGTGAAAATCACTGGACTTTATAAAGTAAATGGTGAAGAAACTGAAATAGAATACGCTACAAGATTTTTTGATATGTAGCACTAATCATTAAAGATGATATAATAGAGAATACGAAGTCAGAACTGGAAAGGACATTATCATGGGACTATTTGTGAGCTCAAAGACATTTGATTTTGGTACAACCGAGGTTGAGAACCTCTTTATAACAGATTTCATGATGATGGCTGATGGCACTGCAATTAAGACATACCTGTTGGGACTTCATTATATCAGCAATATGACAGGCGTTCAGGATTTGTCGAATCGAAAACTAGCAACACATATGAATGTATCATTAGATGATGTCGTTAGGGCCTGGCAGCTTTGGGAGAAGCTTGGACTTGTGAAGCTTTCCGAAGCAGGAGAGGACCCAAATGAGTTTGACATAACTTTTGTACCAATTAGACAAAAGTATCTTGATAACAATTATGTGACTGTTGATAAGGCTAAAAGGACGAATGCAGTTGCAACGAGAGCTATATCTCCAGAGCGGCTTAGTGTATTTGAAAGAAATGATGAAAATAGACGCCTTAGACAATATGTTGAAGGACGAATTCAAAGGGAGCTTCAATTAAAGGAGCTGATCGGTCTATATGAATTTGTTGAAGATATAGGACTTGGATACGAGATAGTCAAGTTTGGTTTCGATTATGCACAACAGCTTGGAAAGCTAAATAGACGGGGTAGTTTTAATTATGTCTATAAAGTGCTGGAAGGCTGGAAAGGTGCTGGCATACAAACAATAGAAGAAGCAGAAAACCACATAGAAATGCGTTCTGCCAAATATAGATTCGCATATGAACTTGAAAGACTCATTGGTGCATCGGGTTCTGCAACAGCCCTAGCAAAACTCATCGAGAAATGGAAAAAAGAGTATGATTATGATGAAATATTCATAAAAACAGTTGCAGAGTACCTTAGAAGTACACGCTCAAAACTTGTACCGATTACCCTCGATGATTACTTTAAAGAACTTTACGGGAAAAATATTCGTACAATTGAAGAGTTTAAAACATACCTTTCTGCAGGCGAATACTATTATGGTCTTATGAAGGCAACTGGTATTTGGGTTCCAGTTGAACTTATGCGTTCAGAACTAAAAAAAATGGCATGAGGACTATGGCTATGGTAAAGAAATGATTAGACATATTCTTGTAGAGCAAAAGAAAAGAAAAACGAGACTGACATTAGCTGGTGCTGAAACAGTGTTGAAAGAAGCGCATCAGTTAGGTATTAAGTCAATTGAAGAATACAACAGACATTTAGAAAAAGGATATACAAAGAAGGAAAGTACATCTTCTTCAAGTGGGAAACCAGCTAAGAAGGGGAGCTTCGGTAACTTTAAACAAAGAGACAAGGCAAGCCTTCAGAAGCTTGTAAAAGCTGCACGTAAAGCGGATAGAAGGAGCGATGAATCGTGATCATAGACCATGCTGCAATTAAGAGAGAATACGACAAGATAAAAGCGAAAAACAATGCTATGAGACGAATGCGCCAAGAGGAAATCTACGCTCGAATTCCGCGTATTCTTGAAATTAAAAAAGAGATTGCTTCAGCAGGACGTGGCTTGACGCGAAGAATGTTAATGGGTGATCAAATTACGGATGCAGATACTGCTGCTATGGAAAAAAAAGGCAAAAGCCCTCATGCAAGAAAGACTGTTCTTACTAACAGAGCATAATTATCCGACAAATTACTTAGACGAGATTCATGATTGTGAAATCTGTAATGACACAGGCGAAGTGGGCATTCATAAGAAATGGTGCAAATGTTATTTAAAAAGAATGACAGAACAGCTTGTTGAGAAATCTAATATGTCTGGTACTCTAACAAAAGAGAACTTCGATACATTTGATTTAGGTGTTTTCTCTAATGAAAGGGACGAGCAACATGATATTTCTCCTAGGGAATACATGAAAGATCGGTTCAAGAAAGCACATGAATATGTTGGAGGGTTTGAGAAGAACCGTGAGAACCTGTTATTAGCAGGTCCCACAGGTACTGGTAAAACTTTTTTAACCCATTGTATTGCAGAAGACCTAATTAGAAGAGGTCATTTTGTATTGTATTTTACTGCGATAGGACTGTTAAATCAGATTAGATCAGCAAACTTTGACAAAAATTATGAAGCAAAGCAGTTGGTAAAACTTATACACTCAGCTGACTTGCTAATAATTGATGACTTAGGTTCTGAAAACTCTACTGACTATACACATGCAGAACTCTTTGGGGTAATAAATGACCGTCTTATCCAGTCTGGAAAGGCAACGCTTATTTCTACAAATTTGTCTCCAGATCAGATCATGGATAGATACTCGGAACGTTTGTCTTCTAGAATTCTTGGTAAAGCAGATATCTGGGAATTCTTCGGGGATGACTTAAGAATTGTAATGAAATTAAAAGAATATGAAAATGTATAAGTTGTCGTTTAATTTTATTTAATGATGTGCTATTATAATACTCCAAGTTTATTCATAGAATAGGCATGGAGTATTTTTATTTGGTTTAAAGTAAACTAAATAAAGATCTCCAACCTGTATAGTGGAGGTGACACATTGAAACGTATTATGATTATGGGCTCAGCAGGTTCAGGGAAATCAACCTTAGCAAAGGAATTGTCTAAGAGAACAGGCATTGAAGCCATTCATTTAGACAAAGAGTTTTGGAACCCTGGCTGGATATTAACCGAAAAGCCTGAGCAGATAGTTTTACACAAGGCGTTTATGAAACGAGACTCTTGGATTATAGACGGTAATTATAATGCCAGTCTAGAGTCTAGAACGAAAGAAGCGGATCTAATTATATTCCTAGATATGCCTTTGTATCTTTGTATGTATCGAGTTATAAGTCGTTATTTTAAAAACAAAGGAAAAAGCCGTGTGGACATGGCAGTAGGTTGTGAGGAGAAAATTGATAAAGAGTTTATCAACTACATTTTCTATTATCACAGGAAGAAAAAGTTCACAGATCTAGACTTGTTATCAAAGATGGCTGACAAAAGTAAAATTGTTATGCTAAAAGGTCAATCAGAAGTCTCTAGATTCCTTATGGAAAATACGTTCTAAACTCAACTATGAATAAATAAACTTTATCTTATGAGCTTTGACTCAGTAATTCTTATTACTTGCGTCAAAGGCTTTTTGTATAGAATTTATTTCGAATCCGTTTAGGTTTTGTTTAGAAATTCTCACAGATCTCACACATCTTGGCATTAATATGAGAATGAGATTAAGTGGAGGTGCTTAGGATGAATAAGAAATGGATTATGGGTTTTGTTATTGGTGCAGTTATAGCAGGAGGAGGATACGGCTATATGGTCATGGCAGAACCTACTGAAAGTGATGCTTTGGAGACCGTTCAAAAGTCAGCGGTGGTTGCACAGGGTGATATTATAATTGACTTTGTATCAGACGGGAATGTGGAAATTCCAATTTACGATCTGTCATTTGAGACAACGGGGACTGTAGAAAAAGTCAACGTTAAGGTTGGGGACTATGTGGAGTCTGGTACAGTGCTTGCGGAACTTGAAAAAGATGGTCTTGAAAGAGATCTACAAGAAGCGCAACTAGACTTGGAGGTTGCATTAAAACAACAAGATCTTAGCTCGTCTGGCTATAGTGATACTGAACAGAATTTTGTCTATCAATCAGATGTGCTATGGGATAAGTATGAAGCTGCCAAAGACATGTTAGACATAATGCAGTCAATAGAAGGTGCATATGCATCACAAGATATTGATGAGCAACAGAAAGTAGTAGATGAGTCCTACGGTGCATATAACAATTACATTAACACATCAAACCCCAATACATCATTACAGGTTGAACTCGATGCTATAACGGTAGAAAAGTCACGTATGAAAATAGAAGAAATTGAAGAGAACATTGATGGAATGATTATAACCGCAAATGTTAGCGGATGGATTGTAGAAGTGAACTATGCAGCAGGCGAAGTCACTGAGTCTGCCCAACCTGTCATCCTAATTGAGGAAGACGGACCGATTTATGTACAAACGAATGTTCCAGAAGATGATATCGGGGACGTCATAGTTGGACAAAAAACAACCTTTGAGGCCGATGCAGTGTCAGGGATCATATACACGGCAAGTGTTGAGCAGGTTAGTCGTTCTCCAAAAGTTGGTTCTAATGGACTTGTAAGTTATGAGGTTCTGTTAAAAGCGGATGAAGCAGACAGGCAACTTATGGATGGAATGACATCAACGGTAAATTTCATTCTTATTGAAAAGACTGATGTACTAATTCTACCGAATGACGCCATTATAAAAAAAAGAAGGCGGTCAGTATGTGCAAGTTAAGCTGGAAGATGGTTCTTTAACTGAACAAAAAAATATTTGCAGGGTTTACGGATGGTGTTCAAGTCGAAATACTAAGTGGTCTTGAAAGCGGCATGACAGTAGTGTATGAGGAGTAGGTGATGCGATGAAATTTACAGAAGTCATCAGGTCGGTTTTGACCAACCTACGATCAAATAAGTTTAGGGTGTTCCTGACAACCCTTGGTATTATTGTTGGCGCTGCGACAATTGTTTTGGTTATAGCTATTGGTGAAGGTGGGCAGGTCATGGTAGAAGAGCAGTTTTCTATGATCAATGCAGATGTTATTACAGTCATGGGAGGGCGAAACAGTCCAGATCAACCAGATGAGGAAATCTTAACGTATTTACGAGAAACTTCAGAAAATCTGGTAGAAGGGACTGTGGTTATTAGTGCAGGTGCAACTGCGAGTTATTCATCTGAAAGTGAAGGAACAACAGCGTTAGGCATATATCCTGAGTTTCTAGAGGTTAATAGCTTTAATCTGGAATACGGTGAAGGGATTACTGAATCTGATATGGATAAACGAAAAAAAAGTTGTTTTACTAGGTTCAGAAATTGCAGAAGCTTTGTTTGAAGATGATCCGAGCGCTGCCATAGGAGCAGATATTAAAGTTAATAGTAGACAATTTGAGGTTATTGGCGTTATAGAGCAGTCGGGAAAAAGTATCGGATTTACACAAGCTGATTCATCAATTTACTTCCCTTATGACACCGCTGATAAATATGTAGCTGGAAATAATGCGAATCCGCAGCTTCAACTTAGGGCGGAAAGTGTAGACAAGACAAGTGAATTGTACGACGAAATAGATGACCTGTTAAATATTTACTATATTGACGATGGTGGTCATGAATTTAGAATCAGAGATGCTGGTAGCATGTTGACGACAGCACAAGATACAGCAACACTTTTGTCTGTTCTACTGACTTCAGTTGCAGCAATCGTTCTTATTGTTGGTGGAATAGGGATTATGAACGTATTGTTTGTGTCTGTAAAAGAGAGAACAAAGGAAATTGGAGTTTTAAAAGCTATTGGTGCAAAGAAGAACACGATTTTACTTATATTCTTAGTTGAGTCAGTGGTCATAAGTGCAATTGGTGGAGCTGTTGGAATTGTTATTGGATTAGCTTCAACACCAATTGTCTCAATGGGATCAATTCAAGCGGTTGCAACAATAGAATCTGTAATTCTTGCTGGAGTATTCTCTATAATTACTGGTACAGTATTTGGTTTTTATCCAGCTTTGTCTGCGGCTAAGCTAAGTCCAATAGACGCCCTAAGATATGAATAAAGGAGTGTTAGGAATGATCAAATATAAATGGACTATGTTCATATTAGTAATTGCATCTATTGCTTTGGCTGGATGCGGTTCAGATGCTATTGAAGATAAAGTTGAGTCAAAGGGTGAACAGGAAACAGAATTTACCATCATTGATGAAATAGAATCTGAAGGAGATAATGCCACTGAGCAAGAGGTGAAAACAGATAAACAGACTATGATAATAGGAAAAATCGTAAAAATTTATGGTAATTATATTCAAGTTGATAAAGCAGATTTACCAGAGGAAATGCTTGCACGAATAAGTGGTATTGGAGATGGCGATCGATCCGGTCAAAAAACCAACTCAGAGGAGAGTGGTACCAATTTAGCAGCTGCCATGGGTGGAGCAGGCATGCCTCCTGGTGGTGGGCCTCCTGGAGGACGAAACGGTAGTAAAACGAGTACGGACTTTGAGTTTACAGGTGAAATCGTAGATGTGATGATTCCAGTGGGTTCTGTCATACGTTCACAAAGCGATAATACACTTGAGTTGACTTATGACAGTCTAAATAAGGGGATGCTTGTTCGTATTAATGTAGACTCTGAAATGACAATAGAGTTTCAAAGTCAATCTGATGACGAAACATTTTATGCCGACAACGTTATAGTGATGAAGTAGAGGTGAGTGACGTGACACAACCTTTGATTAGCATGAGAGGTATTACAAAGTCATACATTATGGGTGGTAATGAACTAAAAGTCTTAAAAGGCATTGACTTGGTTATAGAAAAGGGTGAGTATGTTGCTATTCTCGGGCCATCAGGATCAGGAAAATCGACACTTATGAACATTATTGGGTGTATCGATGTGAAAACCGAAGGAGAGTATAACTTAAACACTCATAATATTGAAGTTATGGATGAAGACAGCTTAGCAGAGATTAGGAATAGGGAAATAGGTTTTGTTTTTCAAAAGTTTAATCTAATAGGCAGGTACGATGCAACTTATAATGTACAGATGCCTTTGTTATTAAAAGGTGAGACCTATAAAGAGAGTCGAGAACATGCAATAAGTTACTTGGAACGTGTAGGGCTAGGTGACAGACTGACACATAAACCTATTGAATTATCTGGAGGACAACAACAACGTGTTGCTATTGCAAGATCACTTGTTTGTGAGCCGAATATTATCCTCGGAGATGAACCTACTGGTAATCTAGACACAGTTTCTGGTATTGAGGTTATGAAAATATTTAGACAGCTCCACTTGGATGGTCGAACAGTAATACTAATAACACATGATCAAGAGGTAGCAGTAGAAGCGGATCGTGTTATTCATATTCGAGACGGTCTAATCGAGCTTGATGACAGAAACAACAAACAAGGTCAAAATAGAATAGTTGTATAGAAAAGTAAAGAGCTCTCCGCTTTGGAGGGCTCTTGTTGTAAAAAAGTTTCAAAAAATAGAAGACCGCAGCCCTTGAGCGTATCAAGAACCACGGTTCATATTGGTGCGAAAGGCGGGATTTGAACCCGCACGCCCATAAGAGCACTACCCCCTCAAGGTAGCGTGTCTGCCGTTCCACCACTCTCGCAAATTTTGTCGATTTTTCTGCAAACGACTATTATAAGGTAACAAAAATCATAATAAGTGTCAATAGGAAATCGTTATTTTAAGTCTTTTAGTGTACATTTCGATTATCGAATTTTAATGGTTACAATGTAGCGATAAGCTAGCATATAAATGCGTCATTATGTTAATATATATTTAGGAGGTGTTATATGAGAGTTGCAATGGTCCAAATGACGGCTGTTCGTAATGATAAAGAAGCGAATCTTTTGAAGATGGAGACATTTGTTAAAAAGGCTTCGGAGGAAAACGCTTCCATAGTGTGCTTCCCTGAATTATCCATTACAGGATATTCAAAGCACGATCCCTCAAAAGTTGCAGAAACGATTGATGGTCCTTCAGTTCAGAAATTGAAATCTCTTGCTGATGAACATAAGGTAACTATTCTAGCTGGAATGGCAGAGTCATATAACGGCCAAGTGTTTATTTCTCATTTATCAATTCAGCCAGGAGAAGAAATAGAAGTTTATAGAAAAACCCATCTTGGTGCAAGAGAAAAGAAGACCTTCACACAAGGTCATGAAATTCCAGTGTTTAATACAAATACATCTGGTAGAAAATCGAAGTTTGGCATTGGTCTTTGTTATGATTTGCATTATCCAGAGCTGGTCACTTCAATGGCTGTTCAAGGTGCTAAAATAATATTCGCGCCTCACGCGGCACCAATAGGTGGAGTAAGACGTCTTGCCATATGGGAAAAATATATGCCCGCAAGAGCATATGATAACGGCGTTTATGTACTTGCATGTAATCTTGTTGGAAATGATGGCAAAAAAAACTTTGGTGGCGGAATAGGTGTTTGGAATCCTAAAGGTGAAAGTATACTTAAGTGTCATGATGAAAAAGAATTAATGCTCATGCTAGATTTGGATATGGATGTATTTAGTAAGAAAAATGGCATGGGAAATACAGCTGGCTTTTTTTTAGAAGATAGAAGAGTTAAGTTGTATCTTGATTCGGCTGGATTCGTAATTGATGGTCAAAAACTGGGCTAATTCGTAAATAAAAGAAGTACTTTTCGTTTCTATATATACTAATTTAAATCTAAAAACTCCTGAATGCTTTGCAATTTAGGAGTTTTTTTGTATGGAAAACGCAAAGGAATGTAGTGGTGACAACATAAGTTGTTAGTAGCTTTATTACGAATTAGACGTATTAACTTCACATTACGGGGTTACGATATTGACACAAATGACCATTACAAATACTTAACAAAAGACTGTATACAATATACCGTCAATTGTCAGACAATTCGACGGAGCTGAAATGCTTGAAAATGCAATAGTTCTATTGAAGTTGTTTAAAAATTGTAACCTGTACAACTTTTATTGTACATGACAAGTCCATTTGTCTGAAAAATTCCACTTCACTGGATAGTATTGCGATTAACGTTTTCCTATTGCTATAATGACGATGCTGTTGCGCAAACGGTTAAAAAGAACTACGTAAGTTCTGAATAAAATTATGTTGTGTGAAAACGAAAGGGGTATCACATGTCAGTAGCAAGTAAAACTGTGACAAGCCAAAAGAAAAATGGTTTGTTCAATAAATTCCTCGATGGTATCGAGCGCGTGGGTAATGCGTTACCACACCCTGTAACATTATTCGTAATGTTCTGTGCTGCAATTATTCTTATTTCTGATTTATGTGCACGTGCTGGTGTTGCCGTTGAATTTACAATGATCGATAGAAAAAACACTTGAAACAAGTGTTCAAAATATCGAAGCTGTTTCATTAATGAATGCAGACGGTTTACGTTATATGTTAACTTCTGCAGTTAAAAAACTTTACTGGATTTGCACCACTAGGTACAGTACTTGTTGCTATGCTTGGTGTAGGTGTTGCTGAAGGTACTGGTTTTATCGGGGCTCTGCTTCGTAAAGTTGTAATGAGTACTCCAAAGCAACTGATCACAGTTGTTGTTGTTTTCCTTGGTATTATGTCTAACATCGCTTCAGATGCTGGTTACGTAGTACTTGTTCCACTGGGTGCGATTATCTTCCTGAACTTTGGACGTCATCCACTTGCTGGTCTTGCAGCAGCATTTGCTGGTGTGTCGGGTGGTTTCTCTGCTAACCTTCTTATTGGTACTGTTGATCCACTACTTGGTGGTATCTCAACAGAAGCAGCAAAAATCATCGATCCATCGTACGCAGTTCCTGCTACAGCAAACTACTACTTCATGATTGCTTCTACATTCCTAATTTCTCTAATTGGCTGGTTTGTAGTTGAAAAGATTGTTGAGCCTCGTCTTGGCGAATACAAAGGTGCTAAAGAAGTTAGCGTTGAAGGTCAATCAAAAGAAGAAAAGCGTGGTCTTCTATATGCAGGTCTTTCAACACTAGTATTTGTAGCTACTATTGCACTACTTGTTGTTCCACAAAACGGTATTCTTAGAGATCAAACAACTGGCGAAATGCTTGGTCACTCACCATTCATTAGCTCAATCGTAATGATCATTATGTTATTCTTTATCATTCCTGGTATCGCTTACGGTCTAGGTTCTGGTACAATTAAGTCTGACAAAGACGTTGTAAACGCTATGTCAAAAGCAATGAGCACTATGGGTGGTTACCTTGTACTAGCATTCGTGGCTGCACAGTTCATTAAGTACTTCAGCTATACGAACCTAGGTATTATTCTAGCAGCTAAGGGTGCAGAATTCCTTGAGTCAATTAGCTTTACAGGTTTCCCGCTGATTCTTTCGTTCATCGTTATTTCAGCATTCATCAACCTATTTATCGGTTCAGCGTCTGCTAAGTGGGCTATCATGGCTCCTGTATTCGTTCCGATGCTAATGCAAATGGGCTTCACACCAGAGTTTACTCAGGTAGCATACCGTATTGGTGATTCGACTACAAACATCATTTCACCACTTATGTCTTACTTCGCAGTAATTGTTGCATTTGCACAAGCTTATGACGAAGAAGCTGGTATTGGTACACTAATTGCAACAATGATGCCATTCTCACTACTATTCCTTCTAGGATGGACGATTCTACTTGGCCTATGGTTCTTCTTCGGATGGCCAATTGGACCTGGTATCGGCATTTACATGTAATTTCTATAAATTACTGTTGCGACCCAAAATATAAAACAATATTTAAGCCCGTGATTGAGTTTACTCAATCACGGGCTTTTTATCGTTTATTTTCCTGCAAAGTATATTCTTGTGTAAATGCTAGTGACAATCAGATTACTTTATCTTTACTGCTGTGCCATAGGCAAGAATTTCAGCGGCCCCATCCATTATTGAAGACGTTGCAAATCGTACACCTACAATAGCGTCTGCATTAAGAGCTTGTGCATTTACGATCATTCGCTCCAGCGCAATGCTCCTTGCTTCCTGAAGCATCTCCGAATACTGCTTCAATTCACCTCCGACGAGTTGTTTAAAACTTGCCATAATGTCTTTACCAATGTGTTTTGATTGAATAGTACTACCTTGGACTAATCCTAATGCTTCATTAATCTCTTTTCCAGGTATAAGTTCTGTGGTGACAATAGTCATAATTACCTCCAGCTTAGTAATTCCTAAATATAATGGGTATAATAAACAAGTATACCCTAACGTAAAAAAATGAAAAGTTCAAATAAATTCTGTTTTACCCCATTTTTGACGATTATGATTTCGAATAATATAGTAAACCGGTTGAAAGGCGTGAAAAGTATGAACTTAACTTGTTCGAGATGTGGAAATTTCAAAAGAACCCAAGAAGGCGAATTTTGTAATGAGTGTGAGAGCAAGAATCGAAAAGATGTTAGGACAATTCAAGATTACCTAATAGAACATCCAAAGGCATCGTTAGCGGACGTTTCTCTTGATACAGGAATACCAATAAGAGTGTTAAATGTTCTTGTACAGGAAAGACTAATTGAGTTTACTCCAGTGGGGGGATTAAGCTTTTGGGGGTTGAACTAAATGACACTAGAAGAGCGCGTCGAGAAGGCATGTGAAGAGCCATCTGAAATGGATGATCTGATCAGGGATTATATTCCTTTTATTAAAGCCGTAATAGCAAAAACATTGAAGAAATACATTAAGTCAGACGATGCTGAGTTGTCAACTGGAATGATGGGATTTCATGAAGCGGTAATAAAATATGATCCTACGAAAGGAGGCTTTCTTTCTTATGCTCAATTAGTAATAAGAAATAGAATTGTTGACCAAATTCGTAAGGAAGAAAAGTTAAAAGCGAACGGTGTGATCGCGATTGATTCTGATAATGATGACAATATAATGATTCGTGCTCAAAACACATATGCTATGGAAATATTTGAAAAAAAGAAAAGTGGATGATCAAAGAAAAGATGACCTAATTTTGTATATGGAAGTCCTGAAAGCATGGGGACTAACAATGTCAGATCTTGTGAAGTCCTCTCCAAAGAAAAAAGCACTATTGAAGTTGTATCAAGATATTGGCAAGTACATTGCTGAAAACAAAGATCTATTAGTGCACATGAGAACCACTAGGCGGCTGCCTGCATCAGTTATTTTGAGTGAATTTGATATTGACAGGAAGAAACTCGATCGCGGTAGAAAGTATATTATCGCCGTTGTTGAGTTGTGGGCTGGTGATTTCGAAACGCTTAAAACATATATTGAAGGGCGGTGAGATAGATGACAGGTATAGTAATGGAAATTAAAGACCATAGTGTTGTTGTTCTAACGGCTGAAGGTGCTTTTGAAGAGTGGCAGGTCAAAAATAATGAGATATGTGTTGGAGCGCAGCTGAACAAACCGAGTACGAAGTTGTCTGTTTCAGACAATCTTTTATATATGATAAAACAACACCGCAAGGTAGCGGCGTTTGCTGCAGGTATTGCAGTTGCAATTGGAATTAGTGGAATAGGCGCATGGACGTATTATACACCTGCTGGTTATATTAACATTGATATTAATCCGAGTATTGAAATGACTTATAACATGTTTGAGCGCATTATAAATGTGAGAGCAATAAATTCAGATGGTAAAACTGTTATTGATAATACAGCGCCTATTAAGAACAAAAAAAATAAGACATGCAATTGAGGCAATTGTAGATACATCTAGGGAAAGTGGATTTATTGAACCTGATGGTGAAAGCTATATTTTGTTGACAAATTCAAGTATAGAGACTAATCAAGACGTAGAAGCGGAACTGTTAGCGTCAGTGTTTTCTGAGAAAACAGATGACATTATTTTCGAGACTCTGAATAGCGATATGGACAATTATGAAAATGCTCTTGAACAAGGTATTTCTCCAGGTAAAAGGATATTGGTCAAAAAAGTAAAAGAAATAATTGAATCAACAGGTGGCAATGAACAAGATAAATTGAAAAATATAACCACGAACTCAAACTTAGGTCAAATGTTGAAGCTTATTAAAAGTGAAGAGGATGTGAAATCTAAGATTGATCTTGAGAATAAGAGTGATGATAAGCAAGAAAATAAAAAGAATGAGACCAAGGACCATTTAGAACAAAAAAAACAAAATGATATGAATGAGAATAAAGGTAAGGAAAAGAAAATAGAAAAAGAAAATATGGAAGAAGATAAAGAAGAGAAAAAAACAAGAAAAAAGAAGAGGAGAAGGAAGAGAAAAAAACAAGAAATAGAAGACGAAAAAGAAGAAAAACAAGATAATAAACCAGATAAAGAGGAAAAAAAAGTCTAAAAGTGAAAAGAAGGAAATTAAAGATAACAGCAACGATGACAATCAAGAAAATAAAGACGTAAAAGAAAATAAGGGTAAAAGTAAGAAGAAGTAAACTTACTTGTTGTTGTAAATTTGAGTAGATAACTATAATACAGGAGGATAAATCATGAAGAAACTGTTAAGTTCGTTGGTTATAACTTTGCTGCTTCTAGCGACTCCTTTGGCAGACTTTGCTCAGAGTATTGAGATAGGTGACAACTTGGTTGTTGAAAAGCCAGAGAAAGAGAAAAAGGATAAGCCAGATAAAGATGAAAATGATAACGATGATATGAATGACGATGATGAAAATGATAACGATGATATGAATGACTTAAGCGAAGAAGACGAAGACACTGATGATGATGACAAAAAAGAGAAGATGACAAAAGAAGAAAAAGAAATTGAACGAGAAGAAAAAGAAGAAGAGCGTGAAGAAAAGAAAGTAAATAAAGTAACAGAGAAAATAGAAAAAATATAGTGAAAAAATCAAAAGTGGATGATAGAGAAGAAGCTGCTCAGTCAAAGGTTGAGGAATTAGAAGCTGTTCTTGAAAAACTGAGTGAGTTCTTAGGGGAAGAAGAAATTGAAGCACTAGAACAAGAAATTGAAGCATTAGAAGAAACAATTGAAGACAGTGAACAGATTGATGCAGTAGACGTTGATCTAGAAGAAGATCCAGAAATTACATCAGCGAAAGATATGTTCAAACAATATAAAGAAGAAATGAAAGCAGCTAAAGATGATTTGAAAAAATCTAAAAAAATGAAGCACAAGATCTACGTAAAGAGATAAGAGATATAATTAAGGCCGAGTATTCGGAAGAAGAGATGTCTGAGCTTGAAGAGTTGATTGGAGACCTTCAGGAAGAATACGAAGACATTAAGGTATTAGGTGTAGATAATATTATTTCAAATAGTGCCCAGTTTAAGTTTGATGTACCTCCAGTGATTAAAGAAGGGCGTACACTAATCCCTGTAAATGCAATTTCGAAGGGTTTTGGTGCAGATGTAGCCTGGGATGGTGAAGAACGTAAAGTTACTATATCAAAAGACAATACAGTCATAGAGATTTGGGTGGACTCTAATAAAGCGGTGGTAGATGGTGAAGAGTTTGTTTTAGATGCCAAAGCGGAAGTTATAAGTAGTCGTACTGTTGTACCATTAGGCTTCATAGCAGAGGCACTCGGATTAGAGGTTGAATGGAATCCAGAAGATGAAACTATAGAATTAAATGATTCAGAGGATTCTGATGAAGAAGAGACGGATGAAGAAACAAGTGAATAGTTAGCATACAAGCGTTGTAGTTCGCTTTAAATAGTGGTTTACAGCGCTTTTTTTTATGCTATTACAAAGTTTTAAGTTACTGAGTAATTGCAAATGATTAGAGTTGTATGTTATACTTATAATGAAAATGATAATCGTTATCAAGTAGGTGGTTTATATGACAACAGCTCTCAAATCAAAATTCAATAACAAATCATGCAAATTGGAAGGCTGCCAAGGCCATATGAAATGGCTTGTGGAGACACTAGGACCGGTAATTTTAGGAGCAAAGCCTGCTGAGATTATTAGTTATCCGAAGTTTGACTGCTCGCGGTGCGAAAAATTGCAAGCGATTGATTCAAACTTTGAAAAGGCTATTAAAGTGAAATACAAGAAGATTACACAGGAAAATGGACAGATAAAAATTCTTTTTTATGATCCGCTTCACTTGTACGAAACCCTTCACGATAGAAGGAACAGACGATTCCTTGTTTCAATGGGGTACCCCAAGAAAGGCTCTATTGACGATTTTTTAGAGGTTCTTGTTTCAAAACTTGGAAAAGGGGAGTGTCCTGATGAGATCGGTGTATTTCTAGGGTATCCATTAAAAGATGTGTTGGGATTCATTGGACATCCGTCATTACAGTTCACAAAAGTACAGTACTGGCGTGTTTATGGAGATGCAAGAATCTCAGACGAGAAGTACCAACGGATCGTTGATACCCGCAATGAAATGAAATGTTTGATGAATGAAAGTTCATTGTCGTGTGTATTACAAGCGATATAGTTTAACATTGAAATGACATATGTATGACATATGTCATTTATTTTGTCCTATTTTAATATATAATGAACTATAGAATTTAAGACTAGAATAAATACAAATTCGGGAGTGAGTGACTTGAAAAAAAATTATATTAGATGTCGATACAGGTATAGATGACGCAATAGGGATTATGCTTGCTTGTGCATCACCAGAACTTGATGTTCAAGCTATAACAACAGTTTCAGGAAATATTGATTTAGAATCAGCAACGCGAAACACACTGCGTGTGTTAAAGATAATTGGTCATGAAAATGTTCCGGTTTATGCAGGTGAAAGAGCACCTTTAAAACGAAATGTACGTTATGCCACAGAAATTCATGGGAGTACAGGTCTTGCTGGCCAGCTGACAGATGTTGAGGTTAATGACAAGCTGCAAAATGTGTTAAGTTCTGAAACGTCAGCAATCGATTTTATGATTGATACGATAAAAAACAATAGAAATGAAATTACAGTCATTATGACAGGCCCAGAAACCAATTTTGCTAAAGCTATGGAAAGAGAACCAGAGATACAGAACTGGGTAAAAGAGATTATAATCATGGGTGGAGCAGCAGACATGCGTGGGAATGAGTCACCAGTGGCAGAATTCAATATTGCAATTGATCCAGAAGCTGCTCATCGAGTATTTAGTTCAAACGCTAAGGTAACTATGGTAGGGCTGGATGTAACTACAAGAGCTCTTTTAACAAGAGATAGAATTGATGAAATTACTGGAAATAAGGCAGTTCGAGATTTTGTATATGGCGCTACATATGACTATATGGAAAGATTCCATCAAAAAAAATGGCGTATACGGTTGCTGTATGCATGATCCTTTGGCGGTTTCACTATCAGTTGATCCTAATCTTGTGAAAACCCTTCACCGATTTGTTGGTGTTGAGACAAACAGTAATTACTGTGACGGGATGACTGTTTGCGATTTCGATAATCGCTGGGGTAAGGAACCAAATGTACATGTTGCAATGGACATTGATCCTAAGGTATTTATTGATTTCTTAATTGAAAGATTAAATAAACTATAAATAATACTGTAGTCAAAAGCCATCAAGTGGATATGTCATATCCACTTGATGGCTTTTTTAGGTATTCATTATAGCTAATTCATTCATTATATTTTATCTACTCATTATAGTCTCTGTTTATA